>Ga0326514_10000870_pt1 | contig 19962 bp, 15 predicted proteins | sample 3_2548_0518_D_FD_203653 | JGI IMG/M metagenome (GOLD analysis project Ga0326514, IMG submission 203653) | Bovine rumen microbial communities from UC Davis, California, United States - 3_2548_0518 | ecosystem: Host-associated > Mammals > Digestive system > Stomach > Rumen | place: USA... | reverse complement strand
GGTATAATAGAATCAAGCGAATCCATTGAAGAATCGGAAACAATCCATGAAGAAAAAGAAATAAAACTGAATTTATTCCGAAAAATAGGAAACTTTTTCTATCATAACAAATGGTGGCTCGGAATAGGAACTGTATGCGTTTTTATACTTGTATACCTTACAGTAAGCCTTGTTACAAAACCCCGTCCCGATATGGTTGTGCTTTTCATAGGGGAAAACCAGACCGTCGCTGAAGAATCCGAACTCGCTGAATATATAGAAGGCTTTGCCGAGGATTTTAACGGAAACGGTGAAAAACTTGTTTCGGTGTATTACATTCCCTATACTGAAAATGCACAGATGAACTATGCTAACGGAGTTGACACAAAACTTACTGCTGAATTACAGACCGCCGATGCTGTAATAGTCTTTGGCAATAATCTTATTGACAAGGTTCTGAATCCCGAAGAAGTATTCATTGACCTTGATGATGTTTACCCTGAAAATCCGAACGTTGAAAAATACAGGTTCAGTCTTGAAAATACTGACTTTGCCGAAAAAATAGGCGTTGACCAGAAATATATAAAAGACGGTCTTTTCATGGCTGTAAGAAAACCCCGAAAACTTATGTATTCCAAAGCGGAAGATATGCAGGAAACTTATGACAAGGACTTCCCTGTTTTTGAAAAAATTATAAACGACCTTAAATAAAAATAAGTTAATATATTATAATTTTATCCTTGCAATTTATCATAAATATTAAAATATAAATTATGAATTTTTGGTGAATTTTACAGTAAAAAATTTTAAAGTTTTTTAAAAACACTTGATTTTTATACTGGAATATATTATAATAAATGAGAGTGTTATCCTGTTATTTTACCTTTATAATACAAAATTTTATCGGATACAAGGTCATTCAGGAATTTCCGCATATCAACACAACTGAAATATACTAAAGGGGATTTAATGTATGCGTATCACAATTGCTTCATTATCTGAAAACGGTGGCAGACCGCATAATGAAGACTGTATAGGCTGTTTCAGCAATGACTGGAGCTGTTGCCTTGCACTTGCTGACGGTCTGGGTGGTCACGGAAAAGGCGAAGTCGCCTCTGCTGCCGCAATAGAAACCGTAGAAATAGTTTCTGATGCTCCCGACTGTACCCTCCAAGAAATCTTTGAAGATGCACAATATAATATTACTGACCTTCAGCGTGAAGCAAATGATTTCGATTCAATGAAAACTACTCTTGTTGCTGTGCTGATAAGGGAAAATATAATGCAGTGGGGACATATCGGGGATTCAAGACTTTATTATTTCAAAAACAAAGAACTCAAAAAACGTACCCTCGACCATAGCGTTCCTCAACTGCTTGTGGAATCAGGCGAAATAAAAGAAAGTGAAATCAGACATCATGAGGACAGAAACAAACTCCTCAGAGTTCTCGGCACTGAATGGGGTGAAGAACCTATGTATGAACTCGCTGAACCTGTCGAACTTGACGGTGATGAACAGCTTTTGCTGTGTTCTGACGGTTTCTGGGAATACATTACAGAAAGCCAGATGACAGGTATTCTGAGAAATTCTTCATCTCCTGCCGAATGGCTCGAAAAAATGGAAACTCTTATACTCTATGAAGGTCAGAACAGCTATATGGATAACTATTCAGCTATATGTGCCTTTATAGAAAAATAATCCCTTTAGTAAATATCTTTGAGACAAAATAAAATATCATGCCATGATGTGCAGGCATGAACGCAAAGTCCTGTAAAAAGGCAGAAAGAGGTAAATTATGAAGTTATGTATGGCGTGTATGAATGAATACTCCGATAAGATTTTTCGGTGTCCCGTTTGTGGCTGTACAGATTTGAAAAATCAGGAGAACTTCCTGAAAGCAGGTTCTCTTATTGACGAAAGATTCATTGCAGGAAAAGTCCTTGCAAGAAAAACAGATACTGTTTCATATATTTCAAAAGATACCGATTCAGGTGCAAAAACAGTAATCAAGGAATATTTCCCTGAAAAATATCTTAAAAGAATTAAAGAAAACAATATGTGCTGTCTGAAAGAAAATGCTGACCCTGACGAATTTGAAGAAATTAAAAACAACTTTGAAGAAAAAGCGGAACTCTTTTCAAGTCTTTTCGGACTTGCAGGCTCTGTACAGTACATAGACACAATAAATGAAAACAATACGTTCTACTATGTCAGAGAATACATAGAAGGTCTTAACTTTGCGGAATATTCCGCAAACAGCGATACAAGCACAGAAGAAAAACTCTATATATTAAAAAATGTAATGGCTTATATCCAGCTCCTGCATAATTCAGGAGCTGTTCACGGTTCTGTAAAACCCGAAAACATAATAATTAAAACAAACGGCGAAGTAGTGGTTACAGATTTCGGATTTTCAGGCAGAATGTACGTAAACGACCCTTATTCCGCCCCTGAAATATGTTCAGGCGGTGAACCTGATGTCAAATCAGATGTGTATTCGCTCGCCTCGCTCGCTTACTTCATCTATACAGGAAAGTCTCCTGAAACAAGAGTTTCCGAACCTGTACAGCTTCCCGAAGACATCGCAAGGACTATCATGTACGGAATGGCAAAAAATACAGACGAAAGATGCAAAACAGTATCAGAACTTTTCAGATGGCTTTTCCCGTCTGAAAAAATGGAAAAGTATATTTCATCGAAAACACCAGTAAAGAACAAAAAAAGCAAGGGAATAAAGCAGTTTGCAGCATTTGTCGCAGCAGCGGCAGTAGTACTTGCAGGGGGTTCGCTTTTCGGAATAATGAAGTTCAACAGCCTCATGCACGAAAAAATAGACAAATCGGTTATCCGTGAAGAAGTGACCGTCCCAGACCTTTCGGGACTTACTCTCGAACAGGCTACCACAAAACTTAAAAGAATGGGTCTGACGGTAAAGGCTTCCGACAAAATGCCTTCTGATGAAATAAATGAGAACAGCATAATGTTACAGAATCCTTTAAACGGTGAAATGTGCCGTAAAGGTGACGTTATATATGTAACCATAAGTTCAGGCAACGAAGAAGACGACTACCTTGTTTCAAAATATACAGGCATGAAGTTCAGGGAAGTAAGTGCCGAACTCGAAATTGCAGGAATTAATGTTGAAGTAATTGAAGATTCTAAAAGTATTCTTCCTAAAGGCACTATAACTGACCAAAGCGTTGAAAGCGGTGAGATACTTAAAAAAGGAAGTACAATAAAGCTTACTGTTTCATCAGGCACGGAAAATTTTGATTCTTCATACTACAATGTACCGAGATTCAAAGGAATGAACATAGATTACATAAAAACGCTTTCAGGTGCGGAACATTTTGCCTATAACTTCGTATACGAATACAGCAGTGAATATATTGAGGGAATTATATTCGCACAATCCGTTGAAAGTACGGACGAAAGCGGAAATTTACAGCTTTCAGGAACCGAAATAACCCTTTATGTAAGCAGAGGCTTTGAAAAATCAAGTGTTCCTGACACACAGTACAAAGATGTTGATACTGCCTGCGATATGCTTATAAATTCGGGTTTGCAGGCTGATATAAGATACGAACAAAACGAAAATGTACAGAAAGACCATGTTATATATCAGAGCATATCCCCAAGGGAAAAGGTGAACAGAGGTACAAACGTAATCATATATGTAAGCAGTGGCGGAAAATATGACACCTATGAAGAAGAATATATTGTAACTGTTCCTTCGACTACTACTCAGGCTACGACTTCTTCAAAACCAGTATCAACTTCCGCTGTCAAGTCGAATTACAACAGCTATACACCTTCATATACATATTACGCAACAACATATTACAAAAGCTATTCAACAACTGTCGCATGGTACAATGAATATTCCTCAAAGACAACTTCATATTCAAAGGGTACTGGAACTGTTGCAAATTATGCAACAACAGCTTATCCTTCGGCAACATCTGCCGGACATAATGGTACAGCTACAAAATCCGCAAACACAAACGTTTCAGGAATACCTGCAGTCAATGAAAATCCTACTGTTCCAGTAAATACAGAACCTTATACTCCGATTGTCACGGAAACACCGTCACCTGTGGAAACTGTTCCGCCTGCTCCAGTAGTTACAGAACCGCCGATACCTGTGGAAACGTATCCGCCTGAACCTGTAGTTACTGAACCGCCTTACATTCCTGTCGTGACTGACCCTCCTTATGTTCCAGTTGTAACCGACCCGCCATATATACCGCCTGTCGAAATAGAAACAACACCTGTAATTATAGATGTACCAGTCCAGCCCGAAACACCAGTCGAAGTATATGACGATGTTACATCATATTAAGTTTTTATAAATAAAAAACCTCCTTGTCATAAGGAGGTTTTTTATTTGCTGTTAAGCAGAATGGAAAATATTTTTATTATTCAAACATAGGAGTTGAAAGATAACGTTCGCCTGTATCAGGAAGAAGTGCAACTATTTTCTTTCCTTTGTTTTCAGGACGTTTTGCAAGCTGTATAGCTGCCCAGAGTGCTGCACCTGATGAAATTCCGACAAGTACACCTTCTGTTCTTGCGATTTTTCTGCCTGTTTCAAAAGCGTCCTCATTTTCAACTGTGATTATCTCGTCATATATGCTTGTATTGAGTGTATCGGGAACAAATCCTGCACCTATACCCTGAATTTTGTGAGGACCTGCTTTTCCCTCTGAAAGTACAGGTGATGTCTTTGGTTCTACAGCTACAATTTTTACATTCGGATTCTGTGACTTAAGGTAAGCACCTACACCGCTGAGAGTACCGCCTGTACCTACACCAGCAACGAAAATATCAACTTTTCCCTCTGTATCGTTCCATATTTCTATGCCTGTAGTTTTCTGATGTATAGCAGGGTTAGCAGGGTTTGTAAACTGTGACGGTATAAAGCTGTCAGGGATTTCCTTTGCAAGTTCCTCAGCCTTTGCAATAGCACCTTTCATACCCTTTGCACCCTCTGTGAGAACGAGTTCAGCACCGTAAGCTTTCATGAGGTTTCTTCTTTCAATACTCATGGTTTCAGGCATTGTTATGATAAGTCTGTAACCTCTTGAAGCTGCAACAGATGCAAGACCTATTCCAGTATTTCCGCTTGTAGGTTCTATAATGACACTGCCTTCTTTAAGCAGACCTTTTTCTTCTGCATCGTCAACCATAGCTTTAGCTATTCTATCCTTTACACTTCCTGCTGGGTTGAAGTATTCAAGTTTTGCGAAGATATCGGCATCAAAGCCTTCAGTTTTCTTGATATTACCGAGTTCAAGAAGAGGTGTATTGCCGATGAGGTCTGTAATTTTCTTAGCGATAGACATAATAAAAAACTCCTTTATAAAAATATTAGTTATTAAGGAAATGATTTTCTATATTTCCTATATGATTGGTATGATTACATTATATCACGTTAATTATAATTTGTCAAGGGGTTTTCAATAAATTTTTCCTAATAAAATAAAAAAATCCGATAATATCGGATTTTTTCAGATTTACAGGACTTTTTTCACATAGGGTATCATTTTCAGAATGTAAACCAATGCAAACGAAATTATAAATATTCCAATGGTTATAAGTATTACTGAAATAGTTCCGCCATGAAGAAAAGGATTGAACTGTAATTTTACTATTATGAATTTAAGTACAGCCATATGTATAAGGTAAATGCCAAACGAACAGCCGTCTATTTTTAAAAGAATACTGTCAATTATTTTAAAGTCTTTTTTTTCCGAAAGTCTGAAAAGACTGTAAATTCCTGCCGAACCTGCTATGAATACGGGAAATGAATAATTTCCGAGCAGTTCAGTTATTTCGGGAGAACCATTTTTACAGCTTAAAGCGGTCATGACTGATATGATAACCGCACTTAAAATAACAAGCAGATACGAAACAACAGGATTTATATTTATCAGTCTGCTGTGCATAGCGTATCCTAAAAACAGAAAAAACGGATATATCGTATAAGAACAGATATAAAATGCAGTTGTTTTTCCTGTAATGGTCTGTACTGTCGGCAGTAATGACATGAATACTATATATACCACAAGCAGATAAATTATTTCGGTTCTTCCAGAAGATTTCACTATTGCTTTATAGACAGGCAATAGCAGATAAAGGGCAATCATCATATAAAGATACCACATATGTTTCCAGCCTGTACCGAAAGCAATGTTTTTCAGTCCTGAAACGAGTTCCTGAGACATGGGCTTATTCATTACAAGCGAATCGAAAACCGCAAAAAGCAATGAAAATAAAATAAGTGCAGTTATCATACGCATTATGTAATTGCCGAAAATTTTTTTCAAATCGGTTTTTCTTTTTTTGTCAAGCAGTAATGCACCTGTTACCATTACAAAGCATGGTACTGCCCACATCATCAGGTTACGCACGGAAAGCATTATAATATGTTCACTGTTTTTCTGTGCGAAACTGTCGAAAGCGTAGAAAGTATGCAGTATTACAACCGCTATACAGGCAAAGGCTCTTATTCGGCTGAGATAGACTATATTTTTTCTTTCCGTCATCAGTTGAATAATGCACCACCGCCAAGACAGCCACTATTAGGGTCAGCAGGTTCTTCCTGAACGGGTTCTTCTTGCTGTGGTTCTTCTTGTACAGGTTCTTGCTGTACTGGTTCTTCTTGCTGAGGCTCTTCCTGTACTGGTTCTTCCTGCTGAGGCTCTTCCTGAACTGGTTCTTCGGTCTGGGGTTCTTCCTGAACGGGTTCTTCAATGATTATTGTTTCTGTTACAGGTTCAGTTTTTGGAGCTTCTGTAGTTTCTTCCTTTACTGCGTTAAGCTGTGCAGTCATTTTTTCCGCTTCAAGAGTGCTTATTTCGTCACCTGTGGAAACTGATGTATACTTTACATAAACTGTATCATCATCGAAAATAATTTCACCTTTTTCGATGTCACCAAATGGGAACTGATGAAGTTCTGCATTGGTATCATCATCAAAAACAATCTTTATGAGGTATTCTTCCGAAATTACAGGTGTATCAGAATCTTCAACAACTATATTGGAATCAGGGGCAGTATATTCTATTACTGTTTCAGCGGAATCTTCAAGTATGCTTTCAAGAATGTTTGCAGGATATTCCGATTCAGAACCTGTCTTTACGGAAATTTCCTTTATGTCTTTTCCTGTTGAGTTTATGAGTGTTACCTCATATTTACCAGTTTCTGATTTTTCTGAATTTTCAGTTGTTTCAGTAACGGTTTCCTGTTTTTCTTCTGTTTCACTTTCGGTAATTTCTTCTGTTACATTTTCTGTAGTTTCTTCTTCTGTTTCATCTGTTACAGTTCTTGAAATTTCAGAATCTGTATCTTTTGCTGATGTTTCAGCACCACAGCCTGTAAGTATAAGACCTACTGCACCTATAAGAGCAATTAATTTTTTCATTTTATTATCTCCTTTTCTATCAGCTCATCACGATATTTCTTACATACTTCCATGTTCCTGACTGTCCGTAAGTAATCATGTAGCCGTTATAACCTGTTTCATTTGTAAAATCGGGGTCAAATACATATGTACCGTTTGAGAAATTTATTTCAACCCATGAATGGTCACCGTAGCCACCGCTTGCAAGAGGAACATATCCCGAAATCTGATGAGCGTCATATCCTAAAGTTTTAGCCATTTCACAGAACATAGCCGCCATGACGTAACAGTTACCTCTGCCGTATGTGAATCCGTAGTTTGCGTACCACTGCATACCCGTCCAAGCGTCCTGAGGCATATCCACAGTATGACCGTAATATGAAATACTTGCTGCATTATAAAATGCTGCACTCAAATCCCAGCCTATCTGATTAAGTCTTGCAGTTGCGAGCGGATAAGGGTCAGGGAACATTGCAAGCTTTACATTTCCGCATATATTTTTAAATTCGTCCGTTGACATGAGGTCATCTAAAAGTGCATACCTTGTCCAGCCGTTTGAAAGACTTGAAAGATAGGCATTAAGTTCATTCTCATAAGGATTTCTGCCAAGTACGGCATTGTATATATTATAGACATAAGTTTCATCAGTAGTGCATCTGTTTCTGTATTCAGCGGAACTGAAAATATTGTGCATAAGTTCAGAAGCGGTATATCCTGAATATACTATTTTTCTGACAACGTTGTTTACTTCATTGTCATCGGGGATTCTTTCAAGACCTCTGTAAGCGGTAACGACTATCTTTGAAAACTGTGGGTAGGAATCTCTTATTCCGAGAACCATATCCCCCTGTGTTACCTGATATCTTTGGCAAAGATTTGTAAATTCCCTTGACCTTACAAATCCGTGAAGTACATAATTTCTTGAATATCCCTCATCAAGAGAACCAGTCCAGCGTAAGACTTCGCTTTCAGAAGGATTTCTGTTCAATATGGACTTGTAAAGTGTTTTTACATAGTCGGCATTGCTGAGATTTTTATTTATAAATTCCTTGCTGTTGATAAAGCAGTAAGCCACATCTGTAGCGGAATATCCCTGATTTGTCATTCTGTTTATCCAGTTGTGAATACCGTTGCTGTCGAAATTCCTGTTGAGGACTGTGTTATAGAGTCTGGCAATAAATGCGGTCATATAGACATTCCAGTCTCTTGAATCCGTAAGCGGAATACTTCCGACAGAAATTCCTGCTTGTTCACATATTCCAGCAAATTCTTTTGACTGGGCAAAATTGTTAAGCAGATAGTTTCTTGTCACACCGTTTTTGAGTATTGAAAGCTTTCCTGCTATTTCGGATTCAGCAGGAGTTCTTCCGAGAACCGTATTGTAAAGATTTATAACATAGTCGCTTTCGGAAACGTTCTTTGAAATGTATTCCCTGCTGTTGTAGAAGCTGAAAAGAACGTCAGAAGCGGAATATCCAAGGTTATTTATTCTTGTTACCCAGTTGTTAAGACCTGTTTTATCATATTCACGTCCGAGACATGAACGGTAAAGCCTTGCCACAAAAACAGTCACCTGTGGTTTTTTGTCAGCAGGTTCATCGGAAACGTATTCACCCGATTCAATACCGCAACTTGTAAGTTCATTCAAAAGGGATTCCAGATTTCCAAGTTTTAAGTTATCAGAAATTAACTGTACAAGATATTTTTTTGTAACACCGCTTTCAAGATATTTCACAAGCTTTTCTTTTTCTGATTCGTCCTGACTGAATGAAAGATATTCAACAATTTCCTGATTTGTCATTTCAACTGATTTGGATTCTTCGCTGTCTGCGACTTCAACAAGCCAGTCGGAAAAAGTAAGACCATCTGCAAATCTCTGAACCAATTCAGCAGAATATTCTTCTGACATACTATGTCCAGTGAATTTTGAATAAAATTCATCATATTTGCTTATAAAATCTTTAAGCATTTTTGCTTGTTCATCTGAAACGACATCGTTCTGTATCTGTTCATCAGCGGTGACGGCAACAGTTGTGTTTTCTTCTCCCTCTGCAAATGCCGAAATACAAGGCACTGTACCAAGTATCACCGCACTTGTAACGACAGCCGTTAAAATTTTTTTATTCTTCATGTTTTTACCTCCTGAAATACATTCGGATAAGTATTCCCGAAACTGACAAATAAAACATATTTTTCTGAAAATATTTGTCTTTAGTAATCAAGTCTTATTTTAACATATTTTTCCCTGTATGTCAATAAACAATGAAGTGATTTGTATGTTTTTACAAAACCTTTACTTAGTCATAAAAAATTTTTTTCAGAATATACTTAAAATATTAAAAACGGAGGCGATATTTATGGATATAAACTCACAGGCTGAAAGATACAAGCAGGAAATGCTTAAACTTTACGGAAAAAGACAGTCAGGACTTGACAACGGAAAAATTCCTGAACCCACTCAAAAATCAAGAGAACCTGTTCAGGAAGTACCCGTTCAGATTCCAGAAATTCCCGAACCTGCTGAGGAATCAAGAGAATTGACTGAAAATGTTCCGCCTACAGATGAGGAAATTTTCGGAGTAGATGAAAATGCTTCCGATGATTCTGCTTATTCTCCTCACTCGGAAGAGTATTCGGAAAGCACTCCCGAAACAGAGGACGAATACAATACGAAATATCCTGAACCCGATTTATCCGAACTCGATAACAACATTTTCGCACAGGAAAATACATCACCTCCTGAATACATTTCGGAAGAAAGCATGGGTACTTCAAAGGGATATATTCTTGTAAACGTCCGCACAGGAGACGAATCTTCCGCAATACAGGGAGCAAGCGTAATGGTTACCGCCATTGTTGACGGAAGCAGACTTATTCTTGCATCAGGTGTCACCAATATGAACGGTACTACACAGAAATTTGTACTTCCTGCTCCTGACGTAAGCCAGTCGCAGACCCCGAATTTTCCTACAAGACCTTATAACCTTTTTGACGTTTCTGTTACTGCCGAAGGCTTTTTCAATGCAAGAAGTGTTGATGTTCCTGTATTTGCAGGCATTACTTCAATACAGAATTTCAATATGATACCTTTGCCGTCAATGATGAGGGAAAACGATGAAACTGTAACTTATTTCAATCAGGAACCCAATTTCCCGAACAGTCAGAAAGGGGAATAAAAATGCTTACAGGTACGCCTTATATACCCGAAACAATAACTGTTCACCTTGGCACTCCCGATTCAGACACACCTAATGTAACTCTTGATTTTGCATCATATATCAAGAACGTTGCTTCAAGTGAAATTTTCCCTACATGGCCTGAAAGTGCATTGAGGGCTAATATATATGCGATAGTCAGCTTTGCCCTCAACAGAATATACACGGAATGGTACAGGTCAAGAGGGTACGACTTCGATATTACAGCCACTACCCAGTATGACCAGAAATTCATAAACGGCAGGGAATATTTTGAAAATATCAGTTATCTTGTAGATGAACTCTTTAACGACTATGTTCAGAGACAGGGAAGCATTGAACCGCTTTTTACTGCTTTCTGCAACGGTACTACAAGCACCTGCGAGGGACTTTCTCAATGGGGTACTGTAACCCTTGCAAACCGTGGACTTACTCCCTATGAGATATTACAATACTACTTCGGGGATAACATCGACATTGTTAAAAATGCACCTGTAAAAACGGCAATGCCTTCATATCCTGGTATACCTCTTCAATTTGGTTCGGCTGGCAACGATGTAAAATCGTTGCAGATATATCTTAACAGAATTTCAAGAAATTATCCTGCAATCCCGAAAATTCCGTCTGCTGACGGTGTTTTCGATTCCGCTACAGAATCGGCGGTAAGAGTGTTCCAACAGGTTTTCGGACTTGAAGAAACAGGTATCGTTGACGCTGCAACATGGTACAGGATTACCTATATATACACCAGTGTAAAACGTATTGCCGAACTGGATTCCGAAGGGGTCAGACTTGAGGAAATTATGCCTCAGTTTACAGAGGACCTTAAAATAGGTATGCAAAGCGATGAAGTAAGAATATTGCAATATTATCTTGCAGTCATAGGGGCATACTATGAAGCAGTCCAGCCAGTTGAAATCACAGGATATTTCGGACAGCAGACCGAAAAATCAGTAAAGTCTTTTCAGCGTGTTTTCGGACTTCCTCAAACTGGCGAAGTAAACCGTGCTACCAGAAATGACCTCTACAGAGCGTATCAGGGCATTGTGGAATCCGTCCCCCCTGATTATACTGCCGTTGCACTGTACCCCGGAACTGTTCTGAAAGAGGGCGATACAAGCAGTTATGTAAAAATAATACAGGAATACCTTACACTTATACACAATACCTACAATAATATTCCGCCTGTGAACAATACAGGATATTTCGGTCCGATTACAAGACAGTCCGTCATTGAATTTCAAAAACAGTTTGGTATAAATCCTACAGGTCTTGTAGGGGCGGTCACATGGGATACAATAGCAGGTGTATATTCAGACCTCAAATATGGATTCGACAAGCGACCCTATCAGAACCCAGGATATACCATTACAGCCTGAAAGGAGTTTTTATTATGGCTTTCACCAACAATCAGAAGAAACAACACATCATTGAACTTCAGACTTATCTTCACGCAATAGCCCTTATGAACAGTAAAATTCCTGTTATTGTTCCTGACGGTGTTTACGGCAAGGAAACTACTCTTGCAGTAATGGCTTTTCAGCGTGAATATGGTCTTAAAGACACCGGAAATACAGATTCTGCAACATGGAACAAGATAGTAAGCGTTTATAGGGGCTATCTCAGCGGAAATCCTCTGCCATACAATGTTTTTCCGTCTGCCGATTATGTGGCGGTCAGCGGTGACAGCGGACAGATAATATATATCATACAGTCAATGCTTCACGATTTAAGCAACGGCTATGAAAACGCTCCCGATGTAAATGTGTGCGGAAATTTTGACGACTTAACCGAAAATGCAGTAAAGCATTTTCAGAAATGGGCAGGACTTCCTCAAAGCGGAAAGGTTGACAGCGGTACATGGAATATGCTTGTAAAATGTTGTGAACATATTAACAAGTGTGGTAACTAAATTTCTAAAAAAATTACTTCCAAACGATTGATTTTTGTGTTTTTTTATGGTATAATAAATAAAGACGTGTGTAAATATTGAGATTATAATATTTATTGACAAAACAACTAAGGATTCTGAGGAATATATATGAAAAAAGATAAAGTCAATCGTAAAAGAATAACTGTTCTCGTTATTGTTACACTTATTCTTCTTGGTGCTATATTCTGGATACTTAAATTTGAGCTTGATACAAAAATAAAAAGCAATACTGAAACTCATCTGATTGAACAGACTGAGGCAGTATCTGCCGTGTTTTATACAAAGCTTGATGACCAGCTTATAATGCTGGAATCTCAGACAAGGTATTTCAAAGATATAGACCTTACAGATTATAATGCCCTTAAAAATACAATAATGTCAACAAAGGGAATAGGGGCTTTCAAAACAATAGGTGTTGCGGATTCTTCGGGTGCTACGATGAACTATAACGGCAAATCTTCGGGAAACATATATCTCAGGGATTATTACAAAACCGCTATGAACGGTGAAAATGCTATTTCTTCTTCCACAATAACCGATGAGGACGGTGAGGAAGTACTTGTGCTTGCAGTCCCGATAGTTAAGAACAATGGAGTTGCAGGCATAATTTACGGTACTTTTACCAAAAGTACCCTTGATTCAATTATGAATACCGTCAATTTTTCAAACGAAAATGAAAGCATGATAGTAAATTCCGAGGAAAAAATAATAGCAAAGACCAATAATTCCGTAAGACTGAAAACTGCAACTGTTCTTGAAGATGTAATATCTTCGGCAAAGTTTCCGCCCTCTGAAAATGCAGATGTAAATTATTACAGCACCCCTACAAGTGACAAGATTTCCGTTACAATACCAATAGGTCTGCATGACTGGTATTTTGTAAATATCTTCCCTTCAACTGTTGTGGTCAAACAGACAACCGACATAACAATGTACTTTATTTTTGCAGTTTCAGGAGTTATAGCGATATTTTCAGGAATACTCTTGTACATACTTATGCTTATCCGCAACAATGAACAGATTGAAACCATAAACGAACGTTTCCGCCTTGTTGCCTCACAGTCCCATAACATAATATTTTCCTATGACTATAAAGCAGGCAGACTTAACGTTGAAGGCAATCCGCAGGTTCTTATTCCAGAAATAAAGCCGTATTATGACAGAAACGAAGTTCTTAGACTTTTACAGATGATTCATCATGAGGACAGCAGTATTGCAAAGGAACTCCTTAGAATAAAAAATGATGAAAAATCGTCTCTTTTCGGGGAGTTCAGAATAAAATGCACGGATTCAAATTATTATTGGTACAGACTTAATGCAACAGTTATCCGTGATTCAAATAAAAATCCCGTTCAGATTATAGGAAGTCTCTACAATGTTGACGAACAGATGACCAAGGAAATAAAACTCATTGAAAAAGCCCAGACCGATTCCCTTACAGGTATTCTCAACAAAGGTGCGTTCCAGACGAAAGTAGGACAGTATATAACAAATATTCCGGAAGATGAAGCAGGGGCTTTATTTATCATAGACCTTGATAATTTCAAGGCTGTAAATGATAATCTCGGTCACGCTGTCGGAGACCAGGTAATAGTTGATGTTGCAAATAAGCTTTCGGAAATATTCAAAATGAAAAACAGCGTGGGCAGAATAGGCGGTGACGAATTTTCAGCTTTTCTTCCTCTTGAAACAAATGAACATGAAAAAATAATAAAGGCTATTTCCCAGAAGGGAGAAATTATCTGCAAGTCACTGAAAGAAACTTATTCCGCATTCAAAATAGATGTTACTGTTTCCGCAAGTGTAGGAGTTTCGGTATATCCCGAAAACGGAAAAAATTATGACACGCTTTACAGGAATGCCGATTCTGCTCTGTACAAGATAAAAACCACAACCAAGAACAATTTTAAAATATACACTGAAGAGGATAAAAAAGATGATTAAATGTATAAAAAGATGTTTTCTTGTTGTAGTTTCCGCTCTGATTCTTACGGGCTGTAATGGGGAAACAATTGAAAACGTCCCAGATGTTTCAAAAAATGCTCCTGCTGAACCTTTGCAGGAAGAATTTTCTGTGGAATATCCTCTTGTTATCCGCACAGGCTATTCCACAAGTAAAGAAGACCCCAGAGGAATCGCTCTTGACAGTTTCAAGAAAGAAGTCGAAAAAAATACTGACGGAAATATTATTGTCGAAATACATTCGGACGGCGAACTCGGCAGTGATTCCGTACTGATAGAGGGTCTTATTGAAAAAAATGTCGATATGACAGTTTCAAGTGCGGGCAACTATGCACTTTATGCAACAAAAATAGGTGTTTCAGCACTTCCCTTTCTTTTCAGCGACTTTGAATCCGCATGGAAATTCATCGACAGTTCTGTTATGCAGAATCTAAGTCTTGAACTTGAAAACTATAATATGCACGTCCTTGCTTTTTTCGATAACGGTTTCAGGTGCGTTACCACTTCCGAAAGAGTGGGAGCAGTCAGGACTATTGACGATATGAAAGGTCTTAATATAAGAACTCCTGAAAATCAGATAGTTATGGAAACTATGTCAGAACTTTCTGCAAATCCTAAAAGCTATCCTTTCGCAAAGCTGAAAAATGCACTTATTGACGGTACTTTTGATGCACAGGAAAATCCGATACCCGTTATATACAGCAACAAGTTATATGAAGTTCAGAAATATCTTTCGATTACAAATCACAGCTATGACGCAATGCCTCTGACAATAAGAAATGACATATGGCTTGCTCTTGACAGCGATTACAAAGAAGTAATCAAAAAAGCTGCTAAGAATGCAGAAGAACAAAACAGACAGCTTGTAAAACAGCAGACTGAGGAATGTGTAAAGTATCTCGAAGAAGAAGGCATGGAAGTTGTCTATCCCGACTTAGAACCTTTCAGAACCGCTACATCTGGTGTTATGGACGTGTTTTCATCAGTCTACGGCAAGGAACTTATAAAATATATCGAACAGATAAACTAAAAGGACAGATTTATTGAATCTGTCCTTTTTTCTGACTATATACAATAGTCAATTCCTGAAATTTCAGGATTTTTTTCAAGTATATCCCTTACTGTTATGCCGTCAAGATAATCAGTAACCAATTTGTAAAGACCTTCCCATATATACAATGTGGAACATTCATTTTTTCTTTCACATTCGTTAGGCTGGTATTCGAGACATGAAACAGGTGCAAGACTGCCTTCTGTAGCCCTGAGAACGTCCCCAACGGTTATTTCTTCGGCTTTTTTGACAAGCATATATCCGCCTCTGTTGCCTCTTGTTGTTTTCAGAATACCGCTTTTGTTAAGCATGGGGACAATCTGTTCGAGATATTTTTTTGAAATATTTTCTCTTTCGGCAATATCTTTCAGAGAAACAAAAGAGTTTTCCTGATATATTGCGAGGTCAACAACCATTCTTAAAGCATATCTGCCCTTTGTGGATATTTTCATAGTGTCACTCCTTATAAGAAATTATTTTTCCAAATGATTTGAAATAAAAGATGTCTGCATAATATAATTATAACATAGGTTTAGTATGATTTTCAAGTCTTTTTGAATTTAAAATTAATTATTTTTTGTATGTTTTAGCAGTTTAAAGTTTTTTTGCTGTAAACCGATAAATTGTTATTGACATTTACTTACTGTTATGGTAGAATATAAAAGTAATAATTGCAAGTCAGGAGGGATAATTTGAAAAATACATTCGGAACAAGTGTATGTGTTACGGTTTTCGGAGAAAGTCACGGTCATTCAATAGGTGCGGTTCTTGACGGTTTCGCCTCGGGCGTGCCTGTTGACGAGGAATTTATCGCAAAACAGATGAGTTTACGCAAATCAGCAGGAGAAATATCCACAGCACGTCATGAAGCGGATAAAGTAAAAATCGTGAGTGGTGTTTTCAACGGCAAAACTACAGGTACACCTATAACCTTTATCATTGAAAATCAGGACTCCAAAAGCCGTGATTACGGGGAACTCGCTTATAAAGCCCGTCCGGGTCATGCGGATTATACTGCATTTGTTAAATATCATGGCTTTCAGGATTTCAGGGGAGGCGGTCATTTTTCAGGCAGAATAACCGCAGGAATCGTTTCGGCAGGTGCTCTGGCTATCTCTGCACTTAAAAGAAAAGGTATAAAAATAGGCACTCACATTCTTTCGTGCGGAGGAGTATACGACAGAAATTTCAATGACTATTCAGCCGATATTGACAGGCTTAACAATTCTGAATTTGCAGTCCTTGACGAATCAAAGGCGGAAGAAATGAAAAATGTTATACTTTCGGCAAAATCGGAATGTGATAGCGTAGGCGGAAGGCTTGAAACAGTTGTAACAGGTTTTCCTGTCGGAGTAGGCGAACCTTGGTTTGATACACTTGAAAGTGTACTTTCCCATGCTCTTTTCAGTATTCCTGCCGTAAAGGGCGTTGAGTTCGGTGACGGTTTCAGCCTTGCGGACTGTTTCGGCAGTTTTGCAAACGATGCCTATTTCTCTGAAAACGGACAGGTATTCACAAAAACAAATCATTCAGGCGGTATTCTTGGCGGTATATCGAACGGTATGCCTATTGTTTTCAGATGTGCCGTAAAGCCTACCCCATCGATTTACAAGGAACAGCAGACAATAAACATGAACACCAATGAACAGACTTCTTTGACTATAAAAGGACGGCATGACCCTGCTATAGTCCACCGTGCAAGAGTTGTTGCGGACAGCATGACCGCTCTGGTTCTCTGTGACCAGCTCGCACTCCGTTACGGTACTGACTGGATAGCAGAATAATATCATGAAAAGGAAGTATTTATTATGGGTATGAACATTGTAAGGGAACTCCCCCACCCTAACGAAATCAAAGAGGCTCACCCTCTTTCAAAGGAACTCATTGCCTTAAAGGCTGAACGTGATGAGGAAGCTAAAAAAATTTTTTCAGGAGAATCAGATAAATTTCTGCTTATCATAGGTCCTTGTTCAGCAGACAGCGAAGACCCTGTTATTGATTACATAACAAGGCTCAGAAAATTACAGGAAAAAGTAAAAGACAAAATTTTTATCATTCCCAGAATATACACTGGTAAGCCAAGGACTACAGGTGACGGCTATAAAGGTATGCTTCACCAGCCGAATCCCACAGCAATGCCTGACCTTAAAAGCGGTATCATTGCAGTAAGAAATCTTCACATGAGGGCATTGGCTGAAACTGGATTCAGTTCTGCTGATGAAATGCTTTATCCTGAAAATTTCAGTTATCTTGACGATTTGCTTTCATATATTGCAATAGGTGCAAGGTCTGTTGAAAACCAACAGCACAGACTTGTTTCAAGCGGAGTTTCAATACCAGTCGGCATGAAGAATCCAACTGGCGGTGACATTTCAGTAATGATGAACTCCATAACTGCTGCACAGCATTCTCATGCTTTCATATACAGGGGCTGTGAGGTAAAAAGTGACGGAAACCCTTATGCACACGCTATTCTTCGTGGATACGTCAACGACAGAGGACAGTCTTTCCCTAACTATCACTATGAAGACCTTTACAGGCTCGCTCAGACATATGCGGAAAAAAATCTTAAAAATCCTGCTCTCATAGTTGACACAAACCATTCAAATTCGGGAAAACAATACAACGAACAAATAAGAATTGCCAAGGAAGTTCTTCACAGTATGCGTCACAGCAATGACATCAGGAAACTTGTAAAAGGTCTCATGATAGAAAGCTATATTGAGGACGGTTCACAGAAAATAGGAGAAAATATTTACGGCAAGTCAATTACTGACCCTTGTCTTGGCTGGGAAAAGTCAGAAAGACTTGTTCTTGATATTGCGGAACTCCTTGATTTATAAAAATAACAAAAACCTTCTATGGCATAGCAGAAACCATAGAAGGTTTTTATTTCCGTTCGATTTTCACTGAAGATACTTTTTTGTATCATTAAAATTTCACTTGATTTCATATCCCATATGTGATATAATGTAAATGTCATATATGTCACTTATAAAATCATGCGGAATTTTTTCGTTTTATAAGGAACAATATTAAAAATAAATTAATCAAAAGGAGATACTCTATGAAAAAAATTGCTGTAATAGGTGCTATGCCGTCCGAACTTGCGGACATAAGAAATTTCCTCGGAAATCCCGAAGTAAAGAAAATTTCAGGTTTTGACTTCTACATAAATGAATACAAGAGAAACACCGTCATAAACGTATGCTGTGGAATCGCAAAAGTAAACGCTGCTGTATGTACTCAGGTCATGATTGACAATTTCAAGCCTGACTGTGTTATAAATACTGGTATTGCAGGCGGTATGAACAAAGATGTAAAAGTCTGCGATATTGTAATATCAACAGAAGTGCTTCCGCACGACCTTGACCCGCACTTCTTAAAGGACTATCCGCCATACTGTGCAGTGTTCAAAGCAGACCAGAAACTCATTGAAACTGCTGAAAAAGTATGCACAGAATTTGAAGTTAAAAGTTTCAGAGGCAGAATAGTTTCAGGAGAAGCATTTATTTCAAGCAATGAAATAAAATCGGCTATACAGGAAAAATTCAACCCCTATGCTGTAGATATGGAAAGTGCTGCCGTAGGTCATTGCTGTTTCCTGAATGATATGCCTTATGTAAGCGTACGCTGTATATCGGACAATGCAGATGATGAAGGTGCAATGTCATTTGACGAATTTGAAAAAATTGCGGCAAAACGTGTAGCCGAAATCGTACTCAGAATGTCCGAGATTGTCTGAGAAAGGATTATCAGAATGAAAAAACTTGTCTCACTCCTTACTGTTTTTTCTGTCGGACTTTGTACACTTCTGCCGACCGCCCATGCTGAAGAAACATATAACCCTGTTCTTTATATGAGGGCATCGGGTGACGAAGAAAATACTTCTAAAATAACTATCGACAAACAGAATTTCGGAAATCAAGATTATAAATTCACTGTAAATGTATACATAAATGATGAATCGCTTACCTGCTGGAATGTCGCTCCGAAGTGCAAATGTGCGGACAAGGATTTCATAAAGCTTGAAAACCTTATTGACCCTACTGACCCTCTTATTCCCTATGCCTATGCCGAAACCGACAGCGAAGGAAATATAGTCAACAAAAAATATTCAGTGTATGCCACTGTTGATTCCGAAAACAATACAGTAAACTTCACAGTACAGTATCAGAGTTTCTTTTCTTCTGACCCCCTTAAGCCATACGGTGAATTTTCAGATTCCTACCCTGTAACTTCCTTTGACGTTTCAATAAGCAAAGATATACCAATAGGAGAGTATGAAATATATTTTCTTACACAGTCGGAAGACTATTCCGACCAGCAGTACAGCAAGGTTTATATGAGAAATTCAGAGGGTTCAACCGTATCAGTACCATTTACGGAAAATCTTATTCTTAATGTTGTTGACGGTGAAAAACAAGTCTCGCTCGG
>Ga0326514_10000869_pt1 | contig 19965 bp, 24 predicted proteins | sample 3_2548_0518_D_FD_203653 | JGI IMG/M metagenome (GOLD analysis project Ga0326514, IMG submission 203653) | Bovine rumen microbial communities from UC Davis, California, United States - 3_2548_0518 | ecosystem: Host-associated > Mammals > Digestive system > Stomach > Rumen | place: USA... | reverse complement strand
CTGCACTCTCTTGGCAAAGTCATAGATTTCACTGTCCGACCTGCTGCGCCTGTCAATCGTTTTAGTATTCCTGACGGTCTCCGCGCGGGTGATGGCGCCAAAGAGCACACCGTCCACGAGCATACCATTAAGACACTGTACCAGGATGATGTAGGGACCAGCTGCCCGGGTGCGGATGTCCACCATAGAAAAGGCTTTTGTCTCGTAGTCGTATAAGATAGCCTTGCGGGACTCAATGCGGAGATACTGCCGGCCGTCTTCCAGGGTCTCGACGTATGCGGGGAAGGCAGCGGTCAGGGTCGTAAAGGGGATAGAGAGGAAAGGCTGCTCGCTGTGAATCGCGCCAAAGCTCACATAGATACTGCCGCCGCTCGTCCGGGTCTCTTTGCAGGCAAAGACGTTGTCAGCCATAGAATATCTGACGACGGACACAAGGCCGCGCGCGTCCTCTGCCGCTGTGACCTCTTCCAGGTCTGTATACTTGGCCAGCGTCTCTGTCTCGCCAAAAAGGTTGACATCAACACCGCCGGCCGGGTTATCCTCATAGCCCGCGTTGATGATGTAGTCGTCAGCATGCCAGGCTTCAAAGACATAGGATGCCGGGGTCTCCGTGTCGGAGAGGAAGACCATAACATCCTCCGGTTCCACGGTCACTGAGGCGATGGTCCCGGATACGATAGCCACCCGCACATAGGATACACCAGCCGGGACAGTGTAGCTGTAGATGGCCCGCTGGACACCCGCGCCGGGGATGGCGACCTTCTCTGAGTTGTATGCACATATTGCCCGGCCCTGTGCTCTGATTGTGCCCGTGCTCCACTGTTTGCACCAGCAGAGGATTTGTCCCTCCTCTACCGGGATGTAGTCGGAGAGGTAGTCTCCCACCTGGTCCACGATTTGCCCGGAGATGGTGATACGCTTATTCCTTGTGACGGTGTTAGGATTGAGCAAGTTGGCAGATGCCTTATAGCTGCCCAACTTTTCGACGCAGCCCTTGAGCGAGTCGTCAGATACCAGGGTCCAGTTATAGTCCCAGTTAAGGCCGGTCTGGTATCTAATCCAGTGCTGTCCGGTCCCGCTGTCGCTGACGCTGTAGCAATGCTGCTGTCGGATGTCTGCGGCTGACTGTACTCCGTCTGCGGTAAGACAGATAAGCCAGCACGGGTTGACGGTCGGCAGGTGTGCGTGTCCGTTGGAGTAGTAGACAACGGCCCGCGTTGTGATGTTGTCCGGGTCCGTGTCCCCGTCGCGGTCGGTGCTGTCGACGTATGCAAGTTCCACGGCCTCCGCCGCCTGTGATGCCTGTGCTCCGACTGCATCCATGCGTGTCCAGGTCTCGTTTAATGCGCCGTTGATATACGCGCCCGTATCCACGCAATACGTGACGGATGGTGTCAGCTCCCCGCCGTCCGCGACAAGATATAACGGGGATGTGTCCGGCCTGATACTCAGGGGCGTTACCTGATATGTGACCGGCTCAGCGAGCTCCGTTCCGTCTGCCGCATATACAGAGACAAGCTCACCGCTGACGGCCTCGTATGTGCCGCCGTAAAATCCCGGGGCGATGGTGCTCCAGTCTACCGGGTATGGCTTCGCGCCCTCTCCCTCTGTGTTCACAGCCGTTGCAATCACAAGTCCGGTCCTCTCTGTGCCCGTATAGGGCAGGGGAACATAAATTCTCTTAAGCGGCATGCCCACCGCGCAGTCCTTGAGTTCTACCATGGAGGCCGGGTCTGTGGTCAGTGTAATGACCGGTGCTTTCCCGTCCCGGGCGGCCTCGTCGGCGATCTCATACGGCTGTCCGTTATAATGCCATCTTTTCATCGTGGTCATGGTCTGCTACTCCTTACTCAGTCGTCATGTATACGTTACCGTTGCCGTCATCCGTGACTGTGATGGAAGCCGAGGTCCCGTTTGTAACCTCGAAAGTCGTTGTGCTTCCGTCTGTCATGGTAATGGTGTATGTGTCTATGTTGCCGGCCGTGCCTGTCTTGGTGATAGATGCAATTCCGATGCCTGCCGGGCCGGTCTCGCCCCTATCGCCCTTATCGCCTTTCAGCTCTGCGATGTTCACAAGGTCGGTCCATTCGTCCTCGCTCTCGCGCTTCCACTGGATGCTGTTCCCGTACTTGCGCAACATTACCGGCGAGGCCGCTTCAATGGCTTCGGCCAGCTCTGCAAGATACTCGTTAAAAATATTCGTCGCGTTCCCGCTTGGCGTTCCGTCTGCCGCGTTACGGGCAATTCTGACGGATACGGGGAAGGAGACAAAGACATCCGTTCCCGCCTCGTTAATGACCTGGACCTGAAGCCGGGCGGGGCCAGCGACGCCGAAAAACGTGTTGGTGGGCGTAAATTCCACGGCCGGGATTGTCCGCTGTTCCTCTTCAATGCCTCCGATTGTGACGTATACAAGAGCGGCAATGTCATACTCTGCCGTGCCGTCTGCTCGCTCAATATAAACGCGGGCGGCCGCGTCTGCCGGGGGCGTGTAATCCATTAAGTTAAAGCGCAGGGCGGCCGCGTTCGTGTTCTGGACGTAGTCGATGGCGGGGACCGGCGCGTTCTTGTCGATATATAGATTCCTGATAATCACTGTTTATCTCCCTTCTGACTATCTAACTGTGTGATGTCAGATATTTATTTAAAGAGGTTCACGCCGGCTCCCTTGGCCAACTCTGAGATTGTCCGTCCAAGGGCCTTCTTGGGCTCTCCGAGGCTGATTTCGTTATATCTCTCAAGCAAGACGTTGTAATCTGTCTTGACTATTTTGGCCGTTGTGGAGATGCCCAGCCGCTCAAAATACACGGGGATGGTGTCGCAAAGTTTGACGACTGACTGCGGCATGTGTTTATACTCCAGCGATTGCCAGAGAGGGACGAATTTGATGTTCATTGACACCGCTGGCTTGCCTGTGATATTGGCATTGGCATAGGCCAGGCCGCGGGCGTTAACTTGCTCTTTGGTGGGCGGGTCGCCAGAGAAGTCTCCTGATACATCCAGCAGCTTGATGCGGGAGTATGGCCACATGGCAGCTATGTGGATGTCTTCTTGAACATCCCCCACGACCGTCACATCCTCAGATGTATAGTATGGCAGTACACCCGTATATGTGTTCTGGATGTTGGTCTCCTGCTGTATGTCCGTGAGATTCTTGCCGTACATGACAGCCGACTCCATACCGCGCTCAATGCCTCGGTTCCTCACTAACATGCCGCCGTTGTTGCTCCATTGCCATTCGCCGCCATATACATCCAGTAAGGAGCCTCTCGCATTCAAGAGCGCCTCACGCATGCTCCTGGGCACATCAAACCCGAACGTAGCTTCCGTGTCTATGTTCGTCTCGATGGTAAAATCTGTGCTTTTCGCGGCAGCGGCCATAATGGCACTGATAGACCCCAGGCACATCCGCGCCTCCTTTGCAATCGGAAGTATTGGAGTGTATCGCATGGCATATGTGATGTGCTCCGCGTTAATTGTGACAATCCCGTTCATTGGCATGGACATCCGATAAATTCGGAACCATGCCTCATCCTCGCCCTCTCCGGGGACGGCGCCAATGATGTCGTTATATCTCATCTCGTCATAGAGGATGCCGCCGACCGGGTATTCCATGGTCAACTCAAAGCCGCCGTTCCTCTCTTCTACGACAGAACAAGAGATTGTGTCCTTGAGGCGGCCAGACAGACCGCCCAGCAGGCCATTATACAGAAGCGGTACCATGGTTAAATCCTCCATTCTCTTGTGTCAGCCTGCGCGTAGAGAAGACGCCCCGAGCTGCTCACAATTGATATTCTGACATCATCATAGCCGTCGATTTTTGGCCACTGGCCGTCAGTCAGTTCCATGCCCATGATTGTGTATGTATCAAAATCGATTGTGGCAAGGGTCTTTATCCCTGGCACGGTAAATGTCATGGTATATGTGTTCTTATCCCCATTCATAATGGTAAGGGTTAACGTGTCCTCGACGAAGTCAGTCGTGAAGTAAAAAAAGAGCTTCGCAGGGCCACAATATCCGGTCAAGTCCAGACTTGCGTAAGGCCGGTCCATACCAACCGTGTCAACTTTGATTTTGGTGCCGTTGATATCGATGTTAAATCCTACGCGGATAGATGACGATGACACGCCAAAAATGAACGCGTACCGATCGTAATCGCTCCTGGGTTCGGTCAGCACCCAGGTGTTATCTTCCCGGGTGACTTGACTCAAGACGCTTTCTCCATTCTCGTATGTCATCATTGCATAGCCAACTGCGGCAGTCATTGAGGGGGAACCGTATGTCGGTGTTATTCTGATGGTGTCCATGCGTGTCGTTGCGTCTTCCTCGGTGCCAAGCGGCGAAAGCATCACAGTGATTGTGCTCTCGTCGGCAGACATCTGCACAATCGTGACATACTGCTTGTCCTTGCTCAAGAAGCGCTGGGGTTTGCAATGGAATGTCAGGTCAAAATTTCCGCCATCGTTATTCCGGGCCGTGAAAACATCCGGGTCGAACGGCCCACGGAACTCGGCCAGCCGATACTCGTCCGGGTGATAGCTGTCAGTAAGTACGTGATAGCCGGGGCTCTTATACAGATGCTGCTTCAACTTTTGGACGTTATCAGCGAAATTCTCCGAAATACTGCAAGGATAGGTAACGTCAATATCAAGATAGCCACCGTTATCAAACAGCAGGTCCCCGTTTCTACCGGGTACATGAACGCGCTCAATATCACGCTCTGGGGCGCCGTACGTGCCGCGCCCCAGGGCAACTAATCCGAACTTCCGTTCCAGTTCTACATCGTTATATTTGATTGACATGGTGCCTCCTTTATGACCGCTGGGCCTCTGCCATGATAATGTCGGCCACTTCCTGAGCGATGGACCGGGCGCTCTGGCCGTCCCGTGCATATACAGAAATCTGTGGCGCGTTGGTGACATAGCGATTCTCTGCCGGGCTTGTCTCATATCCGCGCTGGCTACTGCCGTGCGTCATGCCGTCCACTGTGACCGTGCCAAAGGTTCCGGCCAGGAGTGCCGCCGCGCTCTCTGCCGCGCCCGCGAGGGTAGGAAGATTGCGCCGGATGCCGGTCGCCATTAAATCGATCATATCTGGCATGTAGGTGTGAAAATTGGACAGCGGGCCTTCTTCCGGCTCTGAGAAGCCAAGGAAGTTCCGGATTGTGTCGGCCACTGACGAGGCCGCGCTCTGGACGTTTCCTATACATGCCCAGATGCCGTCCGTGATGCTGCTGATAATGTCAGCACCCCACTGCCATGCCTGCGCCGGCAAATTCGTTATCCATGTCACAAAGTCATTGAACGCGTTCTTTGCCGCCTCCGCTATCTGAGGCCCCGCCGTCACCAGATAATCTTTCATCTTGGTCCAGGTGTCAGAAATCCAGCCCCAGGCCTTGCCGGGGAGGTTCTTCATGAACTCCACGAACTTGTTGAAGCTGTCCTTCATGGCCTTTGAAATCTGTTCGCCCTTCTCCGCAAAGAATTTCTTGATGCCTTCCCATATCTCGGTGGCCTTATCCTGCATGGTCGTGAGCACGGTTGTGAAAATGGTCTTGATGCTTTCCCATATCTCTGAAAATGCGTTCTTGATGTTGTCCCAGATATGACCCAGGTCCTCTTTCAGTTTGTCAAAGTCGCCACTTACGAGGTCGCATATGATGAGGACGACACCACCAACGACGTTCTTGATGATCTCCCAGTAATTCGTGAAAATGTTCTGCACGTTCTCCAGGATGGTGTCGAGGGTCTGTTTGGCGCCTTCCCATAATCCCGTGATATTATTCACAAGGTCTTCCACCACCGGGTTATGGAGCATGCTGTCCCAGGTATCCTGGAACCACTGTTTCAGGTTATCCCAGGTCTCCGAAAGTGTGTTCTTTACGCTTTCCCAGGCCTCGCTAAGCCAGATGACTACCTTTTCCTGTGTGTCCTTGAACCATGCTGTTATCTCTCCCCAGTGTGTAACGGCCAGGACGACGCCAGCGATGGCGGCAACAATGGCAGCGATGGCGATTCCGACGGGGCCGGTCAGGAATGCGGCGACGGCTCCGAAAATGGAGGTAATTCCGCCGGCGGCCGTGATGAGACTGCCGATGACGGTGATAATATCAATAATGTTGCTGATAAAGGCCGCTATCTGTAATGCTGCGATGGCGGCAGCGATCGCTCCGATGATTGTTAGAATCTGCTCGGAATGCGATGTGATAAAGGTAATGACACTCTGTACGACGGCGAATATTTCCGTGATGACCGACACAACCGTTCCCCAGTTAATGCCGGTTATAAAATTTTTGACGCCTTCGAACAGTTCTGTGACCTGCGTTTTGATGGTCTCAAAGTCGATGTTCATTATCTGATTGCCGATAGTGTCCACGACATTCACGATGTCGTCCGCGATGGCGTCCCAGTCCGCGTTGGCGGCCCACTCTGCCGCCTTCTCCATGAGTGTGCCGATGACGTCCACCACCTTAGTGATGACTTCACCCGCAGCGGCTCCGAATGTTTTCCAGTCTACGCCCTGGAGGGCCCGCGTGATATTACCGGCCGCGTTGGCCACGCTGTCCTGGAGGCCGGTTCCGACTCCCTGGTTAAAGCCTTCCTTAGCCTTGTTCACGACTTTCTGAAGCTCTGTCGTGACGCCCTGGAGCGGGCCGCTGAAGTTCTTGTATACAGACAGGGCGAAGCCTTCAATGCCGCTCTTTAAAATGGTAATGGCACCGCCCAAATTATCATTCATGGTCGCGGCCATGTTGGAGGCGCTTCCGTCTGCGTCATAGATGGCTGTCGTTAAGTTGTTAAAATCTTCTTCCGATGCGTTCAGAATGGCCAGAAGGCCGGACATGCCCGTCGTACCTGCAAGGGCTGCCGCGGCCTGTGCTTTTAATGCTCCCTCGGCCCCGAAGGCTCGTTCGGTGAGGTTCTCCACGCCTTCCTCATACTCTTTTTCCGTGATATTGCCGGCGGCCAGTTGCGTGTCAAGGTATGCAAGGCCGGAGGTGAGCTCCTCGCTCGAAATGTGGAGATTGCCCATGCTCGCGCGCAGTTCCTTCATAACAGTGAGTAACGGCCTGGCCTCTCCAGTGCTGGTATAGAGCTCGATGCCGAGCTCCTTCAATTTCTGCTGGGCTTTGTCGCTGGTGGCAAAGTTGTTAAAGAAGGCCCGGAGGCTGCGTCCTGCAATGCCGCTTTTGATGCCTGCGTTGGCCATAAGGCCAAGGGCAACGGCTACATCTTCTGCTTTATACCCGAACGCGCCGGCCAGGGGTGCGGCGAATTTGAACGACTCGCCCATCATCGCAACGTCGGTGTTGGAGTTCGTTGCTGCGGCCGCTAATACGTCCACATAATGCCCTGTGTCTTCTGCCGTCATGCCGAAGGCCGTCAGGGAGTCTGTGACGATATCCGAAACGGTGCCCAGGTCCTCGCCAGATGCTGCGGCCAGGTTCATGACACCTTCAATGCCGTCGAGCATGTCGCCCGTCTTCCATCCGGCCATGGCCATGTACTTGAATGCCTCGGCCGCCTCGGTCGCGGTGAATTTTGTCTTGGCGCCCATCTCCTCGGCCTTGTCGGTGAGCTTGTCGAGCTCCTCGCCCTGTGCGCCTGAGATTGCGGCCACCTCGGACATACCTGATTCGAAGGCCATACCGGTCTGCATAACATAGCCGCCGACAAGGCCCAGTCCTGTAACAATTTTGTCAAGGCCGGTCTTAACTGTATCAATCGCGCCCATAACGGCCGAGGAGGCAATGTTGGCGGCGAAATTTGCTCCGAACGAGGAGGAATGTTTGGTCACATCATCCAAAGAGTCTTTCACTTTGGCCATGGCCTTGGTGAATCCGCTCTCTTCTGCTGTGACCTTTGCTGATAGTGTATAGTCTGCCATTGGACGTTACTCCTTCCTGGCGTTTTTCTGCGGTAACTTCTTCCCGGCCCCTGCATAGACTCTTTCGAGCCATACGGGAAGACCGGACGTGCCCTTCCTCTCGTTCCTCTCAATTTCCTTAATGGTGTTCATATCGTCGCGGGCCTTCTCACGGTCTGCCGGCCTTCTGGCCTTCTGCCATAACTTCCGGAACGGCTTCCCGCGTTTGCGGTTTGCGTTTATTTGTGCATTAAAAACGGCATTTCGTGTTGTGGTGCTGTCCGAAACAACCATGTCTTCATAGGCCTTCATAATGAACGCCCGTTCTGTCTGGGTTAACGCGTCATAGTCGGCGCGGGTGTATCCAAAATGCACAACAAAAAACGCAAAGTCGGCTACATCTGAGTAGCGTTCCGCTTCCGGGTCGCTGGGCTGTTGTGTGGTCCGAAAATACGAATAGTCGATCAGGCGGCGCGGAACAAGAAAGGGCAGTCGTGATAAAGAGTCTCCTGAATGAGTCGGATGACATGGGAATAGCCCTCGTCCTGGATGAGATCGTCGCACACCTCCGCGCCCTTCTGCGGGGTGCAAAAGCTATCAGAGCCGGCTTCCTTGAGCCCGAAAGAGAAAAAGCGCTCACAAGAGGCGAGGGACATCATTCCGTTTTCACTCGCGGCGAGCTGGGACATTGCGCTTTTGCCGTCGGCGGCCCTCTCGATCAGTTTCAGGCGGCCGATGGTGAACTTTAACTCATACTGCTTATCCTTATAAGTGAACATGTAAAATCTCCTTTTCTTTTATCTCTATACTAAAAAAGGAGGGGCAGAATGCCCCTCCTCTGATGTTACGCAGGAATTGTGTCGGTCTCGGGCGGTGTAACGGTGAGGTCGGTCAGGGCTCCCATGCCGGAGAAGGACAGGGAGTATGTGACGCTGTCATCATACGGAGCCTCAAGCGGGTAATCCGTGATAGATGCCAGGCCCCCGAAAAGGCCCTTCTTGGTTTTGGCGTTGTACACCTTGACACAGACCGGATTGCCGGCCGAAAAGGCTGCGCTGAGTGCCTTGTGGCTGTCGTCAGACGGGACGTAAACGCCGTCGAGATCGATGCTCCACTCTTTCATTCCGGGGATGACAGACTTCCAGCCGCCCTCGGTATCCTTAGAGCTGACTTCGATTGTGTCCGCGGACCGGTTGATGGTAAGGCCCTGCTGGCCAGCAACGGCGAGCAGGTTTGCGCCAGTGGAATCCCACACTGCCAGGAGCCAGTCTTTGCCGGCTGTGACTGCGTCGGCGATGGCAGAAAAGTCGCAGTAGGCGCCGCCGTCATACTCGCCGGTGAACATCTGCTTGATATAATCGAACATGTGTTTATACCTCCATGTGGTTAAAACTTGGCTTTGAAGCCATATGCTACTTTGAAGCGATATTCCAGGACGGCGTGCTTTTCCCCGCTGGGGTCGTCCTGGATGGTCTGGAGCCCTGCGTCCGTCTGGAGCACCAGCCGAACATATGATGGGAGCCGAATGTCTTCCGTCATGGCCTCCTGGACCTGCTGAATATACTGATAAATGGGAACGCTGGACGGGGTCTCTTCTGCTATGATATGGAGCCAGACCGTGTAATCCTTAACATACATGGTCTTGTTGTCGGCTGGCTCGATGCTCACGACTTCACAAAAAACAAAGGGGCTCGTGGTGCCGTCTGGCACTTGGTCATAACAGGGAAGCGGGGTCCCTTCCCTTACTCTGTCTTGTATTGCTCTGACAAGGTCAACGAGTGATAACTGTCTGTTCATTTGTCACTTCCCCCTGATGGCCTTTTCTATGCGCCCCTTAAAGAGCGGTCGTTCTTTCTCAACGTTGCGCTGGAGATAGCGCCGGCCCTTTACGTATGTCCCCGCGGATGTCCTGTGCCCGTATTCAACATGGGGCGCGTATTCCTTTTTGTAGCCTACCTCGTCCCCGCTGACGCCTAAGGATTGCCGGAGCTCGCCCGTTCTGACGGGTGTCCCGCCCGGGCGTTTGCCGCGGTTATAGATGCTCTTCTCCGTGTCCTTGACCACCTTGTGGAGATTGACAGCGGTGAGCCTCTTGAGCTCGATCGTGAACGCGGGGTCGTCCTTAATCTCAACCTTAACGCTAATCATTGGTGCCAGCCTTTCACGGTCAATAATGACCAGCGCGGGGGCAGCGGGGTGATTCCTGCGATGCCGTAAAGCTTGCCGTTATACCGTACATGTGTTGCGCCCTTGATGAGTGCCGCCGGGCAGGGAACCTGGATGACGGCCTCGCCCTCTTCCAGTCGCCGGCCGCCGGTCACTGTGAGCTTGGTGTCTGTGTGGAGCCGCCCGTGTGCGCTGAGAATGATGTCATAGTTCCCGCTGGGAATCGTGTTTCCTAAATCATCCGTGACTGTGGCCGGCTTTATAATCTCTACGTTGTCCCATATCATAAGAAACGGACCACCTTCCCCTGGGTGCTGTCGTCTGCGTGTGTCTGCGTCCACCTGGTGAGCTCTTCCGCGTACTCCGCCAGGACATCTGATACAAAGCTGTCAGTGATACCGCCGGCCTTTTCGGACGTGATGCCCTCATAGTAGCGCCGCCTCCATGCCTTGACAGTCGCATCAATAACGACGCTGTGGAGGATGCTCGGAAATGCTTCCTCGTCAACTCCTATCCGTAAACAGACGCGGTCAATGATGGTCTGTGCGAGCTCGTTCATAATGTCGGCGTCGTAGTGCTCGCCGGCCATGCGGGCGTTAATCCGTGTCGTAATCGCTGCTATCATGCCGGCCTCCTCTTAATAGCGCGGCGGGCCATTGCCCGCCGCTGTTCGTTCGTGTGTTATCAGCCCTGGGTGATGGAGCCCTTGAAGACGCCAGACGCATCTTCTGCATAAAATCTGACGCCGGACATGATGAGGGTCTCAAGGGAGGCTGTGGAAGTCTCCGGGGTGTGAGTCATACCGACAAGGCCGGTCTCGTCGTAGGTCAGGCCCAGGGTGCGGGCAACATCGCCACCAACCGGGACGTATGCGCCGTTGCAGTTCTCAATGACGGTCGCGCACGGTGCGCCGGCGTCAACTCCCGTGGTCACAAAGGCGGTGCCCAGGCCGAGGAAATTCTCGATGTAGCTCAGGCCAAAGGCGGTCTGAGTAGTCACGGCAGCGGTGCCGAGGTACTCGGCAACGTCCATGGGGTTGATGAAGAAGACAGGCACGACGTCCATGTCTTCAAAGTAGGTCTGCAGGGCGCCCCAGAGATTGGCGCAGGCGGCCTGGAGGGTAGCGCCTGCCGTCGCGGTGCCAGCGCCGGCCTTGATGGTCGCATAAAATGCGTCCTTAATCTCCTTGCGGACCTCTGCGATCAGTTTTCTATCCGTGCCATTGACTGCGTTCTCGTAGCCGTCGCGCTGGATGGCCTCGGCCGTGGTCTTCTTCCTGTATTTGTTCAGGCCCATCTCAATGGTCTGGGCCAGCTTGCGGGTGACCTTGGTCAGCGGGATGGTCTCGCCCTCTGCCACCTGTGCCGGCTTGGTGCCAGACACGGCGTTCTTGTAAATCTTAATCTGAGAACCGGCCGCCATCGGAATCAGATTGGTGATACCCAGGACGCGCTCGAGCTGGGCAATGCCCTCGTTCAGTCTGGCGCTGTGGTCAATAGAGATGGCCGGTTCAATGTCAGTAGTAACAGTGGTGTTCGCTTCCGGGTCGAACATAAGTTTCATGTAATCGGACATTATTTTCTACCTCCTCCGGTAAAAAGATTGATGTTTTCGCGAATGAGCTTCTGGCGGGCGATTGGGTCAGCAGTTTTGAAAATCTGCTCCTTTGTGATTGCTCCGCCTGTGCCGCCGCTCCTCTGCGGTGCTCTGCCTGCCAGCGCGGCCTTGATGCCGTCCTGGACTGCGGCCTTGTATGCCGTTGCGAATGCGCTCACGGCGGCGTTGGTCGTGTCTGCGTCATCTGATACGAGCATAGTGATAAGGTCGTCGGAAACGGTAATCTTATCGGCCGCGAGGAGTTTTCTCGCCTCCCTGTGCATGGCCGACCGGGCGTTCTCTTTCTTGAGCTGGTCGAGCTCCGCCTGCAGTGCGTCGCGCTCTGCTTTTGTGCGCTCCTCCTCGGTCATTTTGGCCAGCCTCTCAGCCTCTGAAATCTTCTTGGCCTGCTGCTTCTCCCATTTTGCAAAGCGGGCGTTGATGATGCGGTCGAGGTCTGCGTCTGTGTACTTCTTTTCAGCCTCTCCGCCCGGTGTGCCTTCCGGGTTGTTGTTGTTGCCCTCCGGGTTGTTGTTGCCTTCCGGGGCGCCGTTGCCTTCCGGGTTGTTGTTGCCGTCCTGGCCTCCGTCGAACATCTGTGTCAGATAATACAGTTTTCTCTTCATGTGTTGATTCTCCTCCATGTGTTTAAAGTCTCATGCTGGACTGTGTAAGGGTTCCCGTGCTTTTAACGTCATCCCGGCCTGGACATGTAAAAAAACGGCGTCGCCGCCGTCTCGTATTTATGTTCTGTCAGTAAAATTTATTTTTAGGTCGCGGGGGTATCCTGCGGCCACTAATTCGAGCCCGGTCAGAAAAAATTCTGTCAGGGCCGTTTCTTTCTCTGTGAGGTCGTCGCCGGTCGTGACGATGAAGAGCCCTTTTTCTTTCCGGGCAACTCTGTCCGGGGCGATACAGGCGGCCAGCGTCTGACAGAGAACGCCGACGGCCTCGCAGCATTGCCGCGCTTCAATCGGGTCGCCGCCATTGTGCCCCGCGTGCCCTTGTACCATGATGCCGTGCTCGTTGATAGTCGCTGTAATCATGTGCCCTCTCCTCTTAATATTGATATCAGCCGCTCCGGGTCTCTCTCCCTGGTCACTGTCTCCCGCCCGTCGTCGTCGATAATAACGAGCGCGGGGACACTCTTAAGGCCCAGGCGCTTGACATCGCTGTAATGGTCGCTTGTCTTTCTGCGCTCTACCTGGCCCGGGCATGCTGCTTCGATCGGTGCGATAACCCGCCGGGCGATGGCCTTACAGGGTGGACACCACTCCGAGTGATAATAAATAAGATGCTTCATGCGGCCCTCCCATTTGGCGAAATCGCCAGTTCCCATTTGGCGAAATCGCCAGACCAATACCTATATATAACTATATATAAATATAATAGGTTCTCAGTTTTATACCGGAATTATATGTTTCTCTCCAGCTCTCCCCGTTTGCCTCCGGGCTGTTTTTATGTCCTTGGGGTGTGGGCTGGCTTTGCCTTTGTCTGTGCTTTAGCTCCTCAGCCGTCCAAGCTTCCTGTGGCGGCCTGCGGCCGCCTGCTCATATCTGCGATGAGAGGGGGCTGGGTGTTGGGCTGTGTGTCTGAGGTTGGGGGCTGTCCAAGGTATATATTACAGGACTTCAAAGGAGCACCGGCAGCACGTGTGGAGCGGCGGGAAATTCGCTCCGGGAATCCTGTACTTGAATTCAAACTCTTGGTCTTCCAGGTCAAGGCATATAGGGCAAACGCGTTTGTCTCCCACCGTCGAAATCTTATAGCGCTCCTCGCCCTCTGCCTCGAATACGCGGGCGCTGGCCTCGTTGAGTGCGTGTGTGCCTTCCGTATATATGAGCTTATAACAGTCCGCCTCTGACTTCTTGCCGATAATCTTTGCCATGTCATCCGTGATGCTGTCGTAACTATCCCCGCGGGCCAGGCGCTGGCCAAGGTCTGTCAGAATGCGCTCTTTATTCGCTCCCATCCGGGTAATCATCCGGGTGGTGAATCCCTTTTTATCTTTCCAGGGTGTGAGCACCGTCTCTTTGATAATGGCATCCGGGTCCACCTTCACGGGCTCCGGGGCGGGCTGTATGTGCTTCTCTGCGGCCTTTTTCTGTGCCGCGTCAATGCTCCGGGCGGCCACTCTTTTGAGGTGTGTGGTCATATCTGCCGCGCCGCTGGCATAAAATACGATCAGTGGCAGCAATGCTGCCGCGCCGGCTATGTCCAGCCGCCGGGGACCTCTGTCTCTTATGAGCTCCTCCCCGGCCTGCTGTACCTTCCGCGCCTCCGCCCTCGCGTCGTCGTCCTCTGTGCCGTTGATGATAGCTGACATTTCTGCCGCGTGCTCTGTGCGCAAGTCTTCCAGGGCCTCAAGGTCCTCGTATGTCGCCATGTTCAAAAGGTCCGTGAGGGTCACATCTTTATATATGTGGAGATTACGAACGATGGCCCGCTCCAGCTTTCGCCGGCGCCGCTCCTGTCGCTTCTGGTATGCGGCTTCATCCTTCGTCAGTGCTCTCAGCAGTTCCGGTTCTTTCATCCGGGTATCCTCCCATCAGATACTCTTTTTCCTCGTCCATGATGCGCTCCACCTCCGCGCGCGGGTCGTCTACCACCGACAGCGCCCGGAGCTGTGTCTCCTTAGAAACGATACCGGCCAGCGCCTTGGCCGTGTTAGCCTCGTCTAACAAATTAGAGGGTATGTTCTGCGTGAACTTGTACTTGATACCCGTCCAGCCATCAGCGGGAAGACCGGTCACCGGGTTCGAGAAGATGACGCCATAACGACGGTTCATCCCTGACACGAACTTCCGTTCCTTGGTCTTGGCAAGTGAAGACATGGCATGAAGCTTGAATTTCAGCGCCTGGCCTGACGCTGTGCCGAAACTATCATCAGAAATATTGGCCACCATCGAAATCTGGAAAATCAGACGTTCCAGCCTGTCAATCAAGTGCTCCTGGGTGCTGTCGCCGTTGGGTTTCTGAAGGAACTCAACTATCAAGTTACCGTCGTGAATGCCGGCGAAATTGATGATGCGATCGTCTCGAATGGTCCGCAGGTCTTCCTCTTTGAGCTTGGCACCTAAAATTTTGAGGTATGCATCCGCGAAGTAGTCGACGTCGTTCGCCTTTTCGGATAATGCTTTGTTGTATGCGTCAATCATCGACATGACCGGCGCAATAAGTGATTGCCGGGTGTCGTTCATGACATACTCTGTCGCGGGCACGTCGCCGAAGCCGTGCACACGCTCCTCGCCCGTGTACGCTGTCTGTCCGTCACAGGTGAAATATCTGACGACGCTCGCATCCGATACACTGCCGCGTCTGATGCCGTGCGCGTCCGTGTACAGTCTGACAAAGTAACGCGGGCGCTCCAGGATGCTTTCATCGAAAATCATGAACGCGTCCGCCGGGGAAAGGTAAGTCGTCCCCACCTGACCCAGCTCGTCCACGTAATACATTTCGTATGCCCAGCCGTAGATGCTCACCAGCCTGGAAAGCTCCGCGTTGGTGTCGTCCTGGCCGGTGTACTGGCCCTGGTAGTGAATGTATTCATTGACCGCCTCATCATCGGCCGAAATTTGGATGGGGATGCCCAGGAAAAAGCCTTCGAAAGTCTCAACGATATACCGAGCAAAGCCCACGCCGATGCGATTGTCCGGTTTATATGATTCCTTGGCGGCCTGGTAGAAAATGGCATAGTCGCCGCGATACGCATTCATAAGCGGCTCCAGGTCTTCCGCCACAGTCGCATCATGCGCGCTGATATACTCATCCAGCAAATCAGCTGTCAGTTCCTGGTCGTCCGCTATGATATAACGGCCCTCTGCCGTGGTAATTATCATCTCTTATAGTCCTCCCCGTACTTTGTGGAGTTGTCCCTCGCTATCCTGTATATGGTCTGTGTAAAGCGCATATCTTAATGCGTCCATGACGTCGTCCGCCTCTTTAACGGGCTCGTCCGCGCCCTCTTTCCAGCTGTAGGTGTCTATCTCCTGACAGAAAAGGTCCACGTTATCACGGACCACGTATAAACGGCCTGTCTTGTATAGTGTGTCAACATATGAGATTCCCGCGGTCACATCTTTCCGCGCGTTCGTTGCCCATACGCCCGCGTCCTGCATCTCTCGTATACGGTCAGGCCGGGCAGAGTCGCAATAAAAGGGCGTTTCCTCGCCGTGCGCCTCTTGTATCTGCTGTGCGATCGCTATCCAGTCGTTCATGCTGCGGTGATTGGCGCTCCACTCTCTCAATAGGTAATACTTCCCGCTGTCATCCTTGCCAACAAGGACAATGACACCCGTGTGTTCCCAGCCGAAGTCGACGCCGGCCCAACACCTAACGAGCCTATCCCAGGGAACGGCCTCCGGGCTGATATAGTGCTTCTCCGCGTTAAAGTCCGGATAGCAGACACCGCTCGCGGCGACCCAGGCGCCGTTGATATCGCGGTCGTAAAAGGCCCCTGACGGTGTCGCAGCTTTAATGCTGTCAATGTACCGCTGGCCAAGGAATGTGTTGTCTGTCAACCTCCACCGGAAGGCGGCTATGGTCTGCCCGTCGGCCTTATCTATGTAATCTGTCTTTAGCCAGTGAGAAGGCCGGTCCGGGTTGGTGTCCATGATGATACGCGCTCCGGGCATGGAACATCTGGACAATATCTCTGCAAAGACCTTTTGGTTGGCCAGCACGGCCTCGTTGATATATGCGCCGGCCGCTGTCATTCCTCGAATATGTGAAATGTCAGAAATTTTGGAGTGACCGAAGCAGCAGACCTTGACCCCAAACAAGGTAAATCTGTTGTGCTTGTCAAAGTGGAACGTTAGCCCGTATTTGTTCTGGAGCTCTATCAAAACGTTCCTCTGCAAGGAGCCAAGGTCCGCGCCGGCAAGTATGTACTGCGGCCGCTCAATGCCCTGGGCCTTGGCCATCTTGGCCACCCGTTGGAGCTCCATCAGAAAAATGTCGTTGTCCACGACTGTCTTACCCGAACGCTTGGCCCCATGATTGATGAGGAGGAAGAAGTCGTGGCGCTGTGCGTACGCCAAGACTTCCTGTTGGCGCGGGCTGTATAAATTATCAAGACGTCCCATCGGTTTTACCATCTTCCGCGGTCAGCGCGTCTTGAATGGTGTCAAGGATGTCGGAAAGCTTCTCCTCGGGGGCCTGCTCCCGCTCGCGCTTGCTGGGGTCATCGCTCTGGCCTAAATAATTCTTGCCGAGAAAAATGGCCATAGCCGCGTTTTTTTCAGCAAGGCGGAATTGCGCCCGACGCAGGGAAATACGCCCCGCCTGGCGCTTTTCTGCGTAAATCTCCGCGAATTTCTGCTTATACTCACGACTGCACCAGCGTTCTATGGTATCTTCTGAGCAATCGAACCAGCCAGCGATCTCTTCGAGCGTGCATTGGAGTTTGCACAACCCTTCGAATTGGCTCCGGTCAATCTCTTTTCGCGGTCTGCCTCTTGCCATCTGTCGCGCCTCCTTCCGTGTTGTGTAAAAAGATAATATCTGACGCGAGAGCCCTCACCAATGCGTTAAGTGGCGCCTGTGTGGAATACTCTGTCGCTTTGTCTAAACCATATACCGCCGTGATTATCAGTTCCGGGTATGCCATCTTAAGCTCGATAAGCGTTTCCCCGCTCCCTGTTGGCAGATATATGTGTCCTGATATCGGGCCAAGGTGCGCCCTGAAAGCTCCCGCTATACGGGTCATAAGCTCCGCGGGCAAGTGTCCGCTTGTCGCGTCGAACATACCGGGGAATGTTCTCTGGATTTCTGCCTGTGTGAACCACCGGCCCGGCGAAAGGTCTCCCGCTGGGCTAATGTCTAACGTATCAACGCCGGCTTCCCTTAACGCTCGGCTGGCATTGCCGCAGGAGAAGCACACGGCCTTAACAAATCCGTTTTCTGCCATGTACTGTCTAATAACAGCCGCTCGTATCTGCTTGTGTGGAAAATTAAACAGCTCCATTGCTGCCGCTCTCCTCCTGGGTTAGCGTGACAATCATCTCAGGATTAAGTTCCGGGTATATCTTACCGATATCCTTCTGATTGCCCTTGTAAAACACGAGGGCGTTTTCATGCGCCCGTTCAGGGTCACCCTTGTAAAAAACGACAACGTTCTGGTGTGTCCGTCCGACCTTTCTGTTTTTGAACTGCGCGCTGACTGTCATTGCCGCAGTGGCGGGATTATTAACAATGATAATCTCGTTGTAATATTTAAAACCGATCTCTTCCATGATGCGGATGTTGTCAGGCACGAACCCCCTATATATGCCGGTCTTCTTGTCTCTAATCTCCGTAATTTTGAGAACGAGGAATGAGTTCTCTTTCATCATGTCATAGCACTGGCTGAATATGTTTTTGTACTGAGACATAAACTCTTCATACGTGCCAAGCGCTGACATGTCTTCTTTGCTGTAAACTTCAAGGTCGTAATACGGGGGAGACGTAAAACACATGTCGAATTCACGCTCTGATATGATATCCGAAATGTTATTACTGTCTCCGCAGTAATAATGGACTTTCTCATATTCCGCCGTGTGCCTCCTGTTGGTTTCCACCTGGTCGGCCCTGAACTCGCATCCGTGATATTCGCAGCCAAGCTCGCCGGCTACGACACCCTTTGTCTGCTCCCCTCCGAACGGGTCCAATATCTTCCCGCCCGGGCGATTAAACCATAGCATCATGGCCTCGGCGAACACCGGGTCGAAGTTACTTGTCTGCCCGTGTACCTGGGGCAAATAGTCATAGCCGCCCGTATTAAAGGTTGTCTGTGAATCTCCGTCCCGCGTCTCGGAAGCATCACCAATTAGGACATTCCACGCAGCTTTTCGCTCCTGCCAGTAGCCTTGGCGCGTGTCGAGAATAGAGAACGGGGGTACCAGAAAGAAATCACGAAGCGTCTTTTTGGCCTCCGCCTTCTTCTCTGCCTCGCTGGCTTTGTCGTCCTCGTCCAGGAAGCCGAACGACGTCATATCAATATCAAGAATATTGGCGAGCTCTCCGCTCAGAAGTTCAGTGTCCCATTCTGATAGTTCTGCTGTTTTGTTATGTGCCAGCGTATAGGCCCGGCGCTCTTCGTCCGTCAGCCTGTCCAGCCGCAGACAGGGAACTGCGTCCATACCGAGCTCTTTTGCCGCAATCAGTCGCCCATGTCCCTCGACGATGATGTTTTTGTCTCCCCATACTGCTATGGGGTCGTTAAACCCGAACGCCTCGATGCTGGCTTTGATTGCGCTCACGTCCTCACTTTTATGCCGGCGGGCGTTCTTGCTGTATGGTGTTACGTCTTTGATGGGTATATATACAATCTGCAATCCGTCTGTCATGCCTGGCCCTCTTCCTCTTCCGGTTCCGCCGGGATGATATACTGTATCTCAGCGCCGCAATGGGAACAGTGGCACATGACAGTTTTCTCCTTACTCATGTCCTGGCCTCCAATCCATATGTATAGCCGTACTTTTTCTGTCCGCTGAGAAATGCATTGTGCATGTCCACTAAGTACGCATTAAGGGACTTAGTATAACCGACATCGTAGTCTGCCCCTGAAATACGCCCTGATTCGTACGAATCCGTAAGTGACTTGCACCGCTGTCCATGCTTGTCGGCTGCGTCTGAGTCGACAGACTTTATATACGACATAAGCCCCTTGCCATCAAAGCCAGCCCCTTTGGTCATGCTGTACGTGCCTTCCGCGGCGCTTGCTCGTATGGTGCGCACGTTGCTGGTTATAAACATATCGATGTCATCTTCAGAAAAGCTCCCGCCAAGAATCCCTTCTTTGCCTTTTCCGCACGGATGATTGTGCGTTAAAACGCTGCCATCTGTGTTTAACATGCGCTCGGGCATACTACATGAGCCACGTCCGCCGCGGCACTCAGCGCCAATTTGTTCACCGTTCGCATCGTACACGGCAACAAACTCGATTTTGGCGGAAAGACGTCTCTTTTCCTGCGCTTCGACAGCCGCTCTTTGCCCGGCAGAAAGCGGCGTGCTGTCTGCGCTATATCTTAAGGGATTATCTGACAAGTCGGCCGTAGTGCCGCTCTGGACAGTAACACTTGTACGTACACCACCGCCGCTACCTGGCCTACTTCCCCCTGCCATTGTTTACTTCCCCCATCTACTTTCTGCAAACGTCCTCTTCTTCCTCGTCGTCCGGTGCCGGGATGATATACTGTATCTCCGCGCCGCAGTGCGTGCAATGGCACATGTGCACAATGCCGCCCGGCTCCAGTCCTAAATCTTCCGTGTCAAAATCGCTGTCCCAAATTACAGCCATGTGCCCACAGTGAAAACACTGATACATCCTTCCCATCCTCCCATATATAAGTAGTCGCA
>Ga0326514_10000868_pt1 | contig 20002 bp, 20 predicted proteins | sample 3_2548_0518_D_FD_203653 | JGI IMG/M metagenome (GOLD analysis project Ga0326514, IMG submission 203653) | Bovine rumen microbial communities from UC Davis, California, United States - 3_2548_0518 | ecosystem: Host-associated > Mammals > Digestive system > Stomach > Rumen | place: USA... | reverse complement strand
CTAATGATTCAATAGTTGCTGCGAATAATCTGACGCTTGTTAATTCACCCATAGCCATTATTTCAGCCTTCTGCTTATCAGTTAAACTGGCACCAATGGCTTCATCAGACAATCCAATAAGTTCATCAGTAGTCTTGTTTACAGCTGAAACCACAACTACCACTTGAGAACCTTTCATATATTCATTTACTACAGCCTGCGCCGCTTTTCTAATTCTGGAACCGTTACCTACCGAAGTTCCTCCAAATTTTGCTACTATCAAATCCATTTAAGTTCACCTATTTCTTTAAAGTATTAAATGAAAATTTTGTTTAAAAAATTGACTAAACAAAATATACATATATATTTTTATTTAACCATATTAATATACTTTAATTGGAAAAAATCATAAAACAAGTGAAAAATGTATTAAATTAAAAAAAAGTATTATAAAAAAATAGTGAAAAATATGAAAAAAGCTTAGTCTTGAGTTTGTTCTAACCTTACAAGCCTTGTAACATATCCTGCAATTTTATTTCTTAAATGTTTAGTACTTACAGTGGAGTATTCTTGAACTAATTTTTTATTTTCTTCAAAATCAGTAGTGAAAACACCTTTATGAGTTTCAATAAGTTCTTTTGCTAAACGTTTAACAAATGAAGTTCTAATATTGCCCATTAACATTCCTCCTTAAAATTTCTTTCTGCTCATTTTTACTTAAAATAGTTAGCATATTTACGATTTGATCGATAATATCAACATCAAGATTATTTTCCATTGCCATTCTCTCTACTTTTTCATGAATTGCATCTTCCCTACCCTTATCATAAATAGGTTTTCCAAGATAAACCTTGGATAGTGCAATATCCCTTGCAAGAGAAGTCCTTTCGGAAATCAAATCAAATAACGCATTATCAATTTCATCAATACGTTTTCTGGATTCAATGAGAAGTAGTTCAGCTTCCTCTTTATTTTTAAAAGATATAATTTCATCATTACTTTTCAAAAAATCACCAAATTGATAATAATATAATTTATTAAAATCATAGTATATAAACTATATGTTTGATATTTAAAGCACATAGTTATATCTCAATAATGCCTTCATCATTAAAAGTGACTTTGGAATTGACCCCTTGGCAACTTTACCATGAGGAGTAATCACTTCACAGGTCACGGCAGGAATGCCATTCAAATTAACAACATCCTCCAAAGCACCCGGATACTCGGAACCTGCCTTATTATATATTATATATTTTACTTTTGCATTTTTAGCAATATATTTCGCCATTGAGGCACTTTTTTCAGTCGGATTATATGTTCCCATCGCCACATCTTTGCCTGGCTTTCCACCAGGTTTTGTGCAGTGAAAATCCCCATATGCAGCGCATTTGAATTTTTTAATTAACTTAACCGTCTTATATGATATAGTGCCTTTTACATTGGCTTTCTGATTTAGATGAATACCTTTGTAGTCTCTGACATTTTTTGCAGTGCCTTTAGGATTGATGAATGGCATGATATAGACTGTTCCCCTAATAGGGTGAGATTCGAGGTATTTTATCAGTTTCATTGCTGCAACTTGGGATGAAATTTCATTTCCATGGACTCCGGCAGTAATAAAAACCCTTTTGCCACTTCCTCCTTTGAATTTTATCATTGGAGTTCCTTTTTTAGCCGCTTTAATCATCTTTTTAACCAATGCGGAATTTGGAATATTAGCATTAATCTTTTTATTTTTCTTGACATCAGCACCCGATTTCCATTTATAAACAATTATGTTATATGCATTCTTGACAGTTATAGTATTTTTTCCAGAGACATTTTCACATGAATAATCAGCATTATAATTTCCTGCATTTAGCTTCAATGAAATGCATGCAATCCCTTTTGAATTGGAATGAACCTTGTAGGTTTTGCCTGCAACATTGAAAATGACCAGTTTTTTACTCAAAGGAACATTACCATTTGATACTTTTACAGAGAATGTGACTTTCTTGCCATAGGTGGATTTAATGTTTTTAGCCGACAATTTTATTGAATGCCGTGCTTCATTAATCCCATTTTCATTTTTAGCATGATTTTCAACTTCAATACCCACTTGATTAGAATTATTCTCCAAATCTCCTGCAAGGGATGAATGTTGATAATCCATTAACATGTCACCACAAGTCAAATTGTCATCGCTTGCACTGACTGCAGAAATTGCAAAAAAGAAAAATAATAATATCAAAATAATTTTCCTTATTATGAAATCACCTTATTGAACTTTAATAATGCTCTTGCCATATTGAACGAAGTTGCCACTGTTTTTGAAGTGATAGTATTATGAGGCAACATCACTTCACAAACTACAGATGCAATTCCTTTCTTATTAAGAGTATCCTGAAATGCGGTAGGATATTCCTGACCTGCATATTTATAGATTCTTTTGTGTACTTTTGCATGCTTTGCAATATACTTTGTTAATGCTGCGGATTTGGCCGTAGGTGATTTGGAACCCATTACAATATTATCTCCCGGAAGCCCACCCGGCTGAGTAGTGTGAAGATCTCCAAAAGAATCGCATTTATACTTAACTACCAATTTAACAATTTTATTTGAAATTGTATGTGGTTTTGGAGCCACTCTATTATAATCTACACCAGTATGCCTTACTTTATGTGTAATTGCCTTAATATTGACAAAAGGAATGATGTAGACGGTACCTTTGATGGGATGGTTGGACAAATACTTGATTAATTTCATTGCTGCAACTTGTGATGACAATTCATTACCATGAACTCCTGAAATGATAAATACTTTTTTGCCTTTGCCCCCTTCAAATTTCAAAAGAGGATTTCCTTTTTTAGTGGCTGCAACAGCTTTTTTAACCCATTTATTATTAGGCATATTCTGTCTAATCAATTTAACCTTTGAAACATCCCCTCTATTACCCCATTTCAAGATGGTCATTGTAATCTTATTATGTACAGTATAAGTGTTTTTACCTGTTAAACCATCAACAAAGTATTGGATCGTATATTTTCCAGCATTAAAATTTAGTTTTAATGTTGCAATACCTTTATTATTAGTTATAGCAGTATAAACTTTATTTTTAACTTTAAACTTAACCTGTTTGCCCACTATAACATCCCCGGATTTGTCTACAAGTTTTAAATTGTATTTTGCAGTTTTCCCATAGGTTGATTTAATGTTTTTTGAGGTTGCCTTATATACAACAGAGTTTGTTTTTTTATGATTGCTTTCACTGGACTGACTTGAATCGGAGGAATTCAGCATTTTTTCATCATTACCCCTTGAGAATGAAACATCATTTCTCTCACCACTATCAACAAGTTCTGTTCCCACCTCATCGTTTCCCAATGGGCAACCCGACAAGGTCATGTTTTCATTTGCTGAAACTGCAGAAATGCTGATTAAAACAGCCACCAGCAGCAGCAAAACAAATATTCTTTTCATAATAATTTACATCCTTCATTATCAACTTTTGTTTCAAATATCTGACCTTCATATTTCATCCAGGATTCCTTAACATCATCTAGGGACTCTTCACTAACAATTGCAGTGAAAGCCGAACCTGTGCCTGACAAGCCGGATGCATAAGCTCCAGATTGCAAAGCATCAATTGCTATTGAATTGTTAAAACCTAATGTTGATGCATAAATCAATCCGTTTAAATTAATTGCCTTGAAATAATCTTTTCTGCATGCAAAATCATATGCAGTTTCAACCAATGGCGCCATGACCCTCATGCGCTCAACATTCGAATCTCCTGATTTTGAATGGAAATTAGGCATATATATTAAGACAGCATAATCATCCATTTTTTCTTTAATGATAAATTTTCTGTTTTTATTATCAGTTACAACGACCCCTCCAAAGTAAGATGCAGTTGCATCATCAAAAGAGCCTGTGATTGTAACTCCAGCATCAAGTGACGCATCAATTGCCAAATTAACAACTTCAAGATCTTTTAAAGGTTTCAAATCTAATTCTTCGGCAATGATTTCGGAGGTTACTTTAACTATTGCATTTGATGAAGCGCTGCTGCTTGAAAGGCCTGATGCCATTGGAAGTGTGGATTCTGTTTTTAAGCTGATTCCAAAGTCGTTTTGGTCAACATCATAATGGTCAAAAACCTTTTTGACACATAATTCCATCAATTCAGTGTCTGCACCCACATCATTGCTGCATTCGATACCTTGAGAAATTGTTTTGGCATCACATCTGATGTCAAGGCCTATGCCGAATGCTGATCCGAATCCTGTTGCTATTGCATTGATTATTGTTGCTGAACCTGGTGATCTTACTGTTTTTTTCATCATTTAACCTCATCATATGGAATGTCCACTTCTGAAAAGTCCATAGCCCTGTTTCTTGCATTCATTGACAATACCAATCTTAACTGCTCATCATTAACCATTGTATCTATTGCTTTAGCTATTGAAGACACCTTATTTGGGTTGACGAATAATCCCACATCATCATTAATGATTTCGGTTATTCCTCCAACATCACTTCCGATTACAGGTTTTCCACAGGCCAATGCCTCAATCAAAACCAGTCCGAAACTTTCAGAAAAAGAAGGTAAAACCAAAACGTCACAGCTTGGAATGATATTTTCAACATCGCTTCTTGAGCCTGTAAATATCACATCACGAATGTTTTCCTCTTTAACCTTTTTTGTGAGATTTTTATACAGAGGTCCGTCGCCAACGACAACAAGATAATAATCGCTATTTGCAATCTTTTTGGCTTCCAGAAGAGAATCGACGTTTTTCCTTTTAATCAGATTGCCCACAAACATGACGATAGGCTTGTCAGTCAGTTTATTTTCATCTTTAAAAGTGGTGTTTTGTTTGGGGGAAAACCTGTCAATGTCAACGGAATTCCATGAAAGCCTTATCTTATCTGCAATGCCCACAACACCGGTTGCCACTATTTCATGCTTCAATGCATTGCTCACTGCAAAAACCCCATCAGCACCCTTCAACACATTTCTGATTGTTGAGCGAATCCATGGCTGTGACTTATACAACTCAAACATGTCAGAGCCATGGGCAGTGACATAAGTTTTGATGTTATGCTTTTTTCCAACTTCAACAGCGGCCGCTCCTGCCGGAAACAGGTAATGACCGTGGATAATGTCAATGTCCTCTTTTTTAAGGAGATTTTCCAGTGCCTTTTTGGCATTTTTCTTAAACATCAATCCTCGAACACCCGGAATGTTCAACCCTTTGGTGCCGATGACATGAATTCCATCAATATCCTTGATTTCCTTGTGGGGATATGTTATTACATAGACTTCATGGCCCTCTTCAACCAATTTTTTAGAAAGGGTGTGAATATGAACCCCCACCCCTCCGAAATGTGGTGGAAACTGACCTACCATAGCGATTTTCATAAAAATAAAACTCCAAACTTCACTATATATTATATAATAAAATTATTGTTTAAATAAATATGCAAAATTAGTAAAATGCTATTAAAAAAATTCAATATTGCAGAGAAAAAATCTCTACAATTGGGTGTTAAACATTAAAAAATTCATTTAATTTTTGTCTTAATGAGAATTGCTTAAAAGCAACTCATTATTCAGATTATTCCCTATATTCTATATAAACTTAACGAATTAACATAAACAGTTAAATAGTGCCCATCGAAGTAAAAAAAAGAGCTCATGAAAACAAAATTTTCAAAAATACCACCATTGACTTGTTTATACAATTTCCAACGAGTTATGAAATCAGAAGAATTTCATATTATTGTTTAGATAGTTGCCTTCCATATCAACTAAAAAAACATTCAAATCCAAATCAAAACGCTGCATACAGCGGTCGTGTATTGCCTGAGCAATGCTGTTTGAAACCTCAACCGAGATATCAAGCTCATCCAGGATATCCATCATGTCATCAGTTGTCTTTGAATCGAATAATCTTTGAAGGTCCTTTTGACCCGCACCGCAAAGTGCAGCGTGGCTAACCATTATCTCACGCCGGCCATCGGCAACGGCATGTTTTGTGTTGAAAATTCCTCCGGCAACCTTTATCAGCTTGCCCATGTGTCCGAAGAAAGTGAATTTTTTAATGCCCCTCTTTTCAGCTTCCTCAAACATGAAGCCCACATAGTTGCCTGTCTGAACAATCTGTTCTTTAGTGATATTCAATCGTTTCAGTGCCAGTTTTTCACCAATGTTTCCCGGAACAAACACCAAATCCTCAATGTTTGAAGCAAGTGCCACATCCAATTGGGTGACAATAGAGTTTTTATATGCCTCACTGGACATTGACCTTGCAATGCCAGTTGTTCCAAGAACAGATATTCCTCCGACAATGCCCAATTTAGGATTCATTGTCTTTTTAGCAATTCTTTCACCTTCGGGAATGGAAATGGTGACTTTTGCAACTTTGCCATCAGGCACATTATCCGTTAAGTTTTTTATAATCATGCTGCGGGGAACCGGATTTATCGCATGCTCTCCAACGGGAATTTGAAGACCGGGCTTTGTGATTATGCCGACACCTTCACCGCCGGTTATAATGACATTTGCCCCTTCATCGGTTTTGTCAAACAGCTCAACAGTTGAAACGATTGCCAAATCAACAGTGACATCCGGATCATTATATGGATTTTTATGAGCTACTGCATAAGCCTTAACATCACTGACCTTTTTGCATTCGTCAATGATTATATCCAAAGATTTTTTGGGAGTTTCAACTTTAACGCAGGCAATGTCTTGAGAATCTAAAATAATATCCAATGCTGCTAGAGAACAAGCTGTGGCGATAGTGCCTGTTGTAACTCCAGTATAATTATCACTAGTCATTTTAAAAAGAAAAAAAGAGAGAATCTATAATAAAGATTCGAGGTGAGCGATTAGTTCATCTTCTGTAGGTGCTCCGACAAAGGTCACATCACCGTCAACGACAACAGTAGGCACTGCCATGATTTGATAGTCAATTGCTCTTTGTCTGTTTTCTGGTGCATTAGGGTCATCTATTTTAACTGATTCAACATCAATAGCGTCGCCTAATTTATCTTTTGCTTTTTCAGCTGCATCAATTGCAGCAGGACAGTGTGGACATGTACTGGTTGAAAATACTTCTACTTTTATTGCCATAATTTATGTCTCCTTAATAATTATTTTTAAAAATATTTTATAAGTTAGTAATATATAACTGTTACCCATTACTTTTCAAATGGTCTCTGGAAATCTTTAATATATATAAGAAAGAAAAAAATTATTGATTAAAATGGAAAATTTAAGAAATGATATCAAAGCAATAATCAATAGTGCATATCCATACATTAAAGAGTTCAATCCCGCTCAAAAGGCAGTGATTGAATCCGGATATATCGAGGACAAATCAAATTACATCATATGTATTCCAACAGCAAGTGGTAAAACCGTTTTGGGAATTCTGCCCGCTTTAAAGACCATACTTGATGGCGGAAAAGCGGTTTATGCCGCACCTCTTCTTTCGATACAAAATGAGAAGGTGAAGGAATTCAAGGCCTTTGAGGAACATGGAATAAAAGTTGGTAAACACCCTTCAAGTTCTGATTTGTCAGTTATGGTTTTTGAATCATTCGATGCACTTACAAGATTTTCCTGGAACACATTAAGGGATGTTGACACATTGATTATTGACGAGTTCCATATGATTGGCGAGTTTACAAGAGGCCCAACTCTTGAAGCCGCAATTACAAGAGCCAAAATTATCAACCCTTCAATGAGAATAATTGCTCTTTCAGCCACACTGAAAAACATTGCAGAAATTGAAGGCTGGCTTGAAGGAACCTGCATCGAACACGACTATCGCCCGGTACCGCTTCACAAGGAAGTGCTGGATGCTGAAATGTTCAATACAAAAAATAAAAATGACGTTATTGTGAAAGTATTGGAAAAGTCCATTAAAGACGAATCACAGGCTCTGGCATTTGTGTCAACAAGAAGATTTACCGAAAGCCTTGCAACATATGTTTCCAAAAAAATTGATAAAAAAATCAATGTGAAACAAAGGGAAAAATTCAAGGAGGTTTCTGAAAAAATACTGGATGTTCCAAAAAAGAAAGGATCACTTCCAACAACAACCTGCCAGAAATTGGCGGAAAGCCTTGAGCACGGGATTGCATTCCACCATGCAGGACTATTCAACGAACAAAAAGAAATCATTGAAGATGAATTCAGAAACGGAAACATTTTAATGATTACTGCCACCCCAAGTCTGATGTACGGAGTTAATCTTCCATCAAAGACCGTGGTAATCAGAGACACAACCCGATGGACATCAAACGGCCCCCAACCGATACCTGTCTTTGATTATGAGCAGATGTCTGGAAGAGCCGGAAGGCCACAATATGACGATGTGGGATATTCCTATCTGATTGCAAAGACAATGGATGAGGCATTCAATCTTGAAGCCTATTATGTTGAAGGGGAAATCGAGCAGACAAATTCAAAACTTGTTGACAATAAGGATGCAATATTTAAACAGATAATCGCCCAGATCGCATCATCCCTTTCCAAAAATCTGGACGAGTTGACTGAATTTTTCTCAAAAACATTATACGGTTATCAGATGGCCAATAACCCTTCAATGGCTGCGTTTGCTGAGGACAGCATTAAATTTGAACTAGAAAGCGCACTGGAATTCCTGCTTCAAAACAGGATAATAAGAGCAACCCCTGAAGGCCTTAAGACAACCGATTTCGGTAACTTAATAGCCAAATCAAATTACTCCGTTGAAACCGCCGTAAAAATCAAGGAATATATTTCAGGAATCAGTGAAATCAACACAAGCGAGTTCATATATGCACTGTGCGAAACACCTGATTTGCCATTGATTTCATTTAAAGGAAGAAAGTCAAAAGATCCTGTTCATGAAAAATTATCCGAAGAGGGCCTGTTTGCAGTCGACATAGGAAATGTTGAGGCAACAGCCGTGTCTTTGATGGAATGGGTTGATGAGAGAAACGAGTATGAAATTGAAAACAGGTACAATGTATACTCCGCTTCAACAAGAAGATCTGCTTATGAAGCATCACGCCTGGTCAAATTTGCAAAGGACACTTCAGAGATTTTAGGAAACTATTCCAACTTGAAGGACTTCGATATATTATCCGCCAGATTGTATTATGGTGTCAAGGATGACATTATCCCATTGGTGGTTGGTGTCAAAAGACTCGGAAGAAAAAGAGCAAGGAATCTTGTCAAGATCTTTGGAAACGATTTGAGTGGTGTTTCAGAAAATGAGCTGCAAAAAGTTGAAGGCATCGGCCCCAAATTAGCTGAAAAAATTAGATTATTTACAAATAATTAAAAAAGGTGGGATTTAACCTCCACCTTCAGCAACACTGGAATCCATTTGCATGTCCTCCAATGCACTTGCTTTTTCTTTCATTGCTTCGATGTCAATATCCTCATCATCCCTTTCATCATAGAATTTGGATTTCTTAATATCTTTTTCATCAAGCAATTCAACTAACTTAGAACGATACCATAATTCGGTTTTATCGAGTTTTACCCATTCTATGCCATCCTGTGTTTTTACATCAACAACCTTGCCGATTGTTCCTGTATCAACATATCTGACATAAGAATCAAGAGCAATTTCTAATCCTCTTGCATCAAAAACCATTTTAATACCCATCTATTCTTCAACTTCAATTTCAACAGTTTCAGCATCTTCTGCTTCAGTTTCTTCTGTTTCTTGAGTGATTTCAGTGTTTAAAATAACGTATGCACCGATAGTTGCAATATCTTCATAGCTGATTTCGAGTTCGTCTCTGGAGAAGATATTTTTTTGTAAGGTTAAAGTGATTGTTTCGATTTTACCAGTTTCTTTGTCAAAATCAACATTTTCCACTTTACCAACTACATTTGCATTTTTATCTAAAACAGTAGATCCTATGAATTCCTTAATTTTCATAATTTCACCTTCTAAAAATATTTAATATAATAATATATATGAAATCATTAAATATATAAAGTATACATCTATTTAAAATTAACTACCAAATTATGAGGAAAAAAATGGAAAAAGCATGCAGAATTATTATTGATGATATTCTTGATGGCAAAATCACCACACGCAAACAGCTTGAAGTTAAAAAAAGACAGTTGTGCCGTGATTTGAAGCTGTCGAAGTTCATGAGCAATTCAGAAATATTGAAATATGCAAAGCCGGATGAAAGGGAAAACGTTTCAAGAATCGTTAAGAAAAAACCTACAAGAACAATATCCGGAGTTGCAATAGTTGCTGTAATGTGCCATCCACACAAATGCCCTCACGGAAGATGTTTTTATTGTCCAGAAAGCGATATTGCCCCACCTAGCTATACCGGTGAAGAGCCGGCAGCACTGAGAGGTAGAATGTATGACTATCATCCATATGTTCAGTGTTTCAATCGTCTAAAACAGCTTAAAAAGATTGGACACCCTATAGATAAGGTTGAGCTGATTATAATGGGCGGAACATTTCCTTCAAGAGATCTGTCATATCAGGAATGGTTTGTTTCACAATGCCTGAAGGCAATGTGCGACTTCGGTTTGATTATGGAAAACAAGCCGACAAATTATGACTACAATTTGGATTATGATGAAATAAGGTCTTTTGAAAAAGGAGTCTTAAAAAGCTATGCTCCCAACGATTATGTGTTGATTGAAGATGTTCAGAGAGTCAATGAAAATTCAAAAGTCAGATGTGTGGGAATGACATTTGAAACACGTCCGGACTACTGTAAAAAAGATCACATAAATAGAATGCTCGATTTTGGAGTTACACGTGTTGAGCTTGGTGTTCAAACATTGTCCGATGATTTATACTTAAAAATCAAACGTGGACACAGCATTGCAGATGTTATCGAGGCAAATCAGCTTTTAAGAGATTCAGCCATTAAAGTGGCCATGCATATGATGCCGGGCTTATTTTCAGACCAAAGCCAAGATTTGAAAATGTTCAAACAGCTGTTCAGTGATGAGAATTTCAAACCGGATATGCTTAAGATTTATCCGTGTTTAGTTACAAAAGGCAGTGAATTATATGATTTATGGAAAGCGGGCAAATATGAACCCTATAATGATGAGGAAGCCGTGGAACTGATTACCAAAGTTAAGGCAATTCTTCCAAAGTGGGTGAGAACAATGAGAATCCAAAGGGACATTCCATCAACACTCATAGAAGCGGGGGTTCAAAAGTCCAACCTTGGAGAAATTGTTTACAAGAATCTGGAAAAGGAACATATAAATTGCCAGTGCATTCGCTGCCGTGAAATCGGCCACAAAAAAACGAGCAGGGAATATACTTTGGATGACTTTGAGCTCTTTAGCGAAAACTATACTGCATGTGAGGGCGAAGAACATTTCCTATCAATTGAAGATGTGAATGAGGAAAGCATTGCAGGATTTTTAAGATTGAGATTGCCTTCCAAAAATCATTTCAGGGAAGAAATCACCGACTCCACAGCTTTAGTTCGTGAATTGCATGTATATGGAAACATGATAAAAATCGGAGATAAAAATCCTAAAATCGGCCAGCATACCGGATTTGGGGAAAGGCTTTTAAAAGAAGCTGAAGAGATTGCAATTGAAAATGACAAGAATCAGATTGCAATCATCAGCGGAATTGGAACCCGGAACTATTATCGCAAATTCGGCTATGAAAAAGTGGGTCCATATATGATGAAAAAATTAATATGAAAATATTTAAATAATATGTTCGTATATATACTAACTAATTGAGAGAGTGTTATTATGTACAATATAAAAAATTCAAAACAATTAGCCAGCCTAATTAATTACACTAATCTAAACAATATGATTGGCGAAGATGAAATGAAAGAATTTCTTGAAAAAGCAAAAGAATTAAACTTCAATTCTGTTGTTATATCACCAACATATGTGCCATTAGCCAAAGAAATTCTAGCAGACACCAACATTAAGGTTGGAAGTGTAGTGGGATTTCCATTAGGTTTTGAAGATACCGAAAGCAAGATTGCAGAGGCACAGGAATTACTGAAAAAAGGAGCGGATGAAATAGAGGTTGTAATTAACCTGAGTTATCTAAAAGATGAAAAATACGGCTTGCTTGAAAATGAAATTAAACAGCTGAAAGAGGTTGTTGGAGATAAAATTTTAAAAGTAGTTATTGAAAGCAAGGCTTTGGAAGACTATGAAAAGGCAAATGCTGCCAAAGTAGCTCAAAAAGGTGGAGCAGACTATATTAAAAACTCAACAGGCTTTGTAACTCCAAATCACATCTTTGAAAATGTAAATGACATAAACATTATCCAAAAATATGCTCCAAAAATCAAAATTGAAATTTACGGCGGAATAGACGAGTATAAATTTGCAAACCAGATTCTGACCGGAGGAGCTGATCATATCGGAAGTAACAAAGGTTATGAAATTGTTAAAAGATACAAGGAATTAAGGGAAAACACCCAAGTAACACCAAAACCGATCACATTAACCAAAAAGGATTAGATTATTAAACCATCACTATTTATAATCTAATTCATCAAAAAAACATATAAACTTCTTTTAAAAACAATATAAAATATTAAAACTTTAAAAATCAGAAAATAGAATGCCATGGGCCGGACTTGAACCAGCGACATCCAGATCTTCAGTCTGGCGTTCTCCCATCTGAACTACCATGGCATATGGACCGAACGAGATTCGAACTCGTGATCTCCTCCACGTCAAAGAGGAATCATACCCCTAGACCACCGGTCCTATACAACATAATATAGTTAGGTCAAACTAATATATAAAGTTTTGCAAAGTTGAATAGAACAATCGGTGAAAAAAAATAAATCAGTATAAAATAAAAAAAATTGACCAAGAAAATGGCCAATAGATTTTATTATATAAAGCGTTTATTGAAAATAATCAACTAACAAATCTATTTGATTGCTAATTTGATATCTTCAGCTTTTACAGTTTTTCTACCAGCGTGGCGTGCGAAATTAACAGCTTTTTGTGCGATTTCGTCACCTTTTTCTTCTAATGCTTCAGCTAATGCAATTTTTGCATCATCACTAATTCTTTGTGCGCCAGCATTTTTTAAGATACGACCGACTGGTGCGATTGGTAATTCACTCATAATTACACCTCCAATTAAAAGATAGTAAACAATAGTATATAAAGGTATCGGTAAAAATGACTATTAACCGCTCATATTATACCATAGTAATTGTTACAATATCCTTTTGAATATTAGAAAAAAATATAGATATTACCAAAAATTAAAGGATACAAATTGACAATAATATCAAAATAAGAATGTTAAGAAAAATTAAAAATTTTTCCTATAACAATTCACTTTTAAGATAAGTGGAGGTGGCTTCAGTTATCTTTACATCAACAAAGGTGCCTAATTCAACATCATGGACAATGACTGGAATATATGAATTATTTTTTGCAATATATCCACCTTTAGAACCTTTCTCAACAACCAATACATTTTGAATGGAACCTACCAGTTCCATGTTTTCCTCTTCAGTTATCTCCTCTTTAATCTGAGATAAAAATTTTGATCTTTTCTTCATGACTGCAGGAGGAATTTCCTTTAGCGAAGATGAAATTGCACCTTTCCTGTGCTGATATTTTGACAAATGGATTAGACTAGGCTTAATCTCTTTTAACAATTTGATGGTTTCCTCAAAATCCTCTTCGCTTTCGGTAGGATAACCTACGATAATGTCAACGGCCAGTGTCAAATCGGGAATCTCACTTTTGAACCTTGACACAATATCCTTATATTGGGCTATTGAGTGACCCCTTCTCATGTCGGACAGTACCTTGTCACTTCCGCTTTGTACTGGCAGATGGATGAAATCATATACCTTCGGATGTTTCATCGCATCGATTATTTCATCAACATCGTTTAAAATATTTTTAGGATGCATCATTCCAACACGAACTCTGAAATCTCCATCCAAATTAGCCACTTCTTTAATTAAATCAGATAGCTTTTCACCACTATCACGACCGAATGCTGCAGTATCCTGTGCAGTCAACTGTATTTCGCATGCCCCATTGGCAATTGCTTCACGCGCTTCTGCAACAATATCACTAATAGGATAACTATTCAATGGCCCACGCGCAAAGCGAGTACAGCAAAATGTGCATGCACCCAAACAACCTTCACAAATCTGAAGAATATGAATCAGACTGTCATCTGCAACCTTGGGAACTCCAACTTTGGAATCCTTTGAAAACCCGGTTTCCCGAATAACATCACCACAGTAAGTTGCACTGACGACACTGGCAGACTTATTCAACTGATGAGGTCCGATCCATGAAATATCAGGTCCGATCTTATCCAATTTTTCAGGATCAATTTCAACCATGCACCCTCCGACAATAATCTTTTTGTCGGGATGCTGCTCCTGCAATCTTTGAATCCTATATGTCATCTTATCTTCAGTGGGCAACTTGACATAACATGTATTTACAATAATGACATCCGCATCATCGATACTGTCAACCAGGTCAATGTCATTTTCCAAGAGGTTTCCTGCCATAATCTGTCCGTCTGCCTGATTGAATGTACATCCATAAGATTCAATGAAAACTTTCATCACACCACCTATTTGGTCTTTTTAACTATGTTTTTAGTTAAATCATAATCATAATTATTGAATTTGACTGGTTTTGAATAAACCCTTTTTATAACATTTGCCCTTGCAAACCCAGAAGTCAATTTCCTCTCCCTAGTTTTTATAACATGCACCTTAACTATATGTGAGTCTATTTTAACGACATCCCCAGGGGCGATTTCAAAATCCCTTTCAAGGTCAAGCTTATAGGAATCCACCTCACCATGCAAATCTACTGAAAAACCTATGCGTGCAGGAATCTCAACAGAAGATGCCCAAATGGTATTGACATCCTCAAGGATTGATTTGGAAACCCTTTTATCTCCGACTTCAATTCCTGAAACTTCAACCTGACCCAATTCAGTGAGCAGATTATCTCCCACTTTAAGCTCATCGCTTGGAGATAGGTCAATTGTAGTTTTATGAGATTTATCCTGTTCAGAAATAATTAACCTGTAAGGCCTAGGTTTTTTTAAGGAAATTACATCCTTATATACATGACCGCATTCTTCACATTTAAGCAAATATTCCTCTGTTAACTTTTTTTTGGTTGTTTTCTGTTTTGAGTTTAAAATTTCAACATCATCAGAACCGCAAATTGGACAATCCATTTTTATGCCTCCCTAATCAGAATCATTTAAATAGTGATTAACTAATCCGCCATCTTCAAGAATGGACAGCATGAACTCCTTAAAAGGCTCGAATGTTTTGGATTCACCGGTTGTTTCATTAACCAATGTGCCTTTAGAAAGATCAATGTTAATAATGTCGCCGTCCTTAGCCTCAATATCCGAAACGATTACAGGCAATCCTATATTGATTGCATTTCTATAAAATATTCTTGCAAATGATTTGGCAACGATTGCGCTTACACCTGCAGTCTTGATTGCAACAGGCGCCTGTTCTCTTGATGAACCGCATCCAAAGTTTTCATCGGCAACAATAATATCTCCGGATTTGACATTTTCGGTAAAATCAGGCCTTTCACCTTCAAGTACATGGTCTGCCAAATCCTGCGGATTGAATGTTCTTAAATATCTTCCGGGAATGATTACATCGGTATCGATATTTTCCCCAAAAGTCCATGTTTTTCCCTTAATAATATCCATAAATATCACTATAAAAATTAAATAAATAAAAAAATGAGTATTCAGGAAGTCCTGAATACGAAAAGTCGGGTGATTTTTTCGTAAGTTTAATTTTTCTTTGAGTTTAATGGTTTTTGGAATTCCTGTTCCACATCCGGACGGTACATTGAATTGAATGTACAGAATGGAATAATTCTGCCGTCAGGAGTTGCATAGTGGATAACACATTTTTTAACCCTGTCCTCATCAAAATTGAATGGATCCATAAAGTGCATGCAGGAAACAAGCATAGAATCTTTAGAGAAATCTCCTAAAGCCTTATAATCCCCTTTAGCAAATACATTTAATAAGATTTTTAAAATATCCAAATCCTTTGGAGTTTTGCTAGTGTGAATTAATTTAGGCATATTAGCAGTTAAACCTGCCAGAACCCTTTTACGAGAACCGAATTTACCCGCTTTGAGTTTTTCATTATAGTCTTTTAGTTTATCAGCCAAATCTTCAACATCAATGAAATCTGTAATTGGTATCAGTTTGTCCTTACCGTCACCTTCAGTTTTTTCTCTAAACACATATGTTGCAATTCCACAGTGTTCATGACAGTTTAGTGTGACTTTTGCTGAATCTTCACCATCCAGAAGAGAGATGAACTCTGCAATAGGCTCAACAAATGACGGAGGATAGAATGCACTGGTTGGAACTTCACCATCAGTCTCCTTTTCGATAATGTCTACAAAGTCAGGGATTGTTATCCTTTGCTCTTCGACATGGTCTGCAGGTGTTCTTCCTGCGAATGAAACCGGCTGGAAGTTTACACCATAGATGTTTTCACTGTGGTCAAATGCGAATTTGATGATTTCGCCAACCTGATGGTCATTTACTCCCTTAACCAATGTCGGTACAAGTACAACACCCAAACCCACTTTTCTACAGTTTTCAATGGCCTGGATTTTATCCGGAAGGAGGTCTCTGCCCCTGTTGTTGATATATGGTTCTGGAGTTACACCATCAAAAGCCAGATAAACAGTGTTTAATCCCGCAGCTTTCAATTCACCCGCCAAGTTTTCCCTTTTGGCCAATCTTAAACCATTGGTTGCAATTTGAACATGTGTAAAACCTTCCTCTTTTGCCATTTTAACAAGCTCAACTATATCTTTTCTTACGGTTGGTTCTCCACCTGCAAACTGTATGGCCGGACATGGATGAGGTTTTAAATTCCTTAGGTTTCTAAGCATTTGTCTGATTTCATCCTGAGAAGGCTCATACAGGTATCCTGCAGCAGCCGCATTAGCAAAACAAACCGGACATCTCAAGTTACACCTGTTTGTAACATCAATCAATCCAAGAACTGTTGATGTTTCGTGTTTTGAACATAGCCCACAATTGCTTGGGCAAGGTCCGATATTTTCAACGGACGGATTTTCAACACCAGTTATTGTAGGAATAAACTTTTCAACCCGATTATATAATTTATCATCACTCCAATAAGTGTTTATAAACTCTCCATGCTCATCACAAGTTTTTTTGATAAAGATTTTTCCATCCTCATCATAAACTTCAGCATCAAGAGGTTTTCCACACTCTGGACATAAACTTTTTGTATCTTTAATTTTCAATAAAATCACCCTTCACTAACAATATTGCATCATTAGCATAACTTACATAATATAATATATTTAAACTAATTTAATATTTAAATATTATTAATTTTAAATATGTATATAAATATTTAGTTATGGAGTAAAAATTAAATGATTTCAAATATTCAAATGATATTGTTTGCATTTGCAACAACATTATACTTTATTCTCCCGGCATATTTCTCAAATGGAGGTGCACTAGCTTTTGGAGGCGGAACACCTGTTGATTTTGGCAAATGTGATTCAAAAGGCAATCGCTGGATTGGAGATGGAGTTACATGGAGAGGAATTGCTGCAGGTACACTTATTGGCATAATCACCGGTGCAGTTCAGGGATACCTATATCATATGATTTCACCGGATGTTGCACAGTACATCATAACCCCAATAATCACTGACGTGAATAATGGAATATTAATAGGATTTTTACTCGGATTTGGAGCATTGCTCGGTGATGCATTAGGCAGTTTCTTAAAAAGAAGGCTTGGAATTGGAAGAGGAAAACCTGCACCAATTCTCGATCAGCTGGATTTCATTATCGTTGCAATAATACTGGTGACTCCTGTTGTGAACGTTAACATACTATTCATCATATTGGCAATCATATTGACACTGGTAATTCATTTGATTGCAAATGGAGGAGCATATCTTCTTGGATTAAAGGATGTATGGTATTAATTCAAGTATTTTTCCATCATAACAACAGTTCCAATAGCCGGAGCCACAGTACATTCATCATCTGTCAGGATATCACCCATGGATTTTACCTTTAAGCCCAATAATTCAGCAGCCTTTTTATCCAGAATATCCTTTCCAAGACCAGTTGTCACTATCAAATCCAGACCTTGAGTTTCAACAACCTGTTTTAAACCGTCGGCAATCTGTTCAACCTGTTTTTGATGAATGTATTTTGACATTTCAACAACATCTTCCATGCCCAACATTTCCAAATCGGCACACACCACACGGGCGATTCTGCGGGCGCAGTCGATTTTTGATTTGCCTTCACCGTCAAAAGTGTCGCATATGTAGTCCTTTTCTGTGATTAAATCCAAAACCATGTATACATCGGCAGTCTGTGCAAAAAGCTCACTGGCCACACGGTACTTCCTGCCGTTCAGTTCAACCTTATCAAGAAAGCTTGCAAGGTTGGTTCTCAATGTACCTGTGTATACCAATTCTCCGGTTGCAGACCTGTCAAAATCTGATTTTCCAACAGCACACTCACTGCCGTTTTTTATTGGAATGATGTCTGTTGTGGTGCTTCCGGTGTCAATGAATATGCAGTTGTCGCTAATCAATGTTGCAATTTGTGCTGTTGCAATCCAATTGGCGGCAGCTGCCTTAAGAGGAGTTTTTCTGATTTCTTCAGCGGACATCATTCCATCCACACCGACATATGCAACAGGACAATCAAATGTTTGCTCACATTTTTCAACAACATCCAAAACCCCCTCTTTTTTAGTGTCATATGCATCAACCAGTTCTGCGGTCATTGAAATTCCCACGGCATCAATTTCAGAAACCGGACAGATATTTTCTATCAGTTCAACTAAAACACGTGATAAGTCATCGTTATTGCTCCACATTGGAAGATATGCAAAATCCACTTCAATATTTTTCATCTCACCGTCTTCAAAGTCAATAACCGCCAAATCAGTGTTTGCACCGCCAATATCAAATCCTGCAATTTTCATAAATCATACCATCCTTATCTCCAATGAATCTCCGGATTTTTTGAATTCCACACCACCATCCAGAGAGATGTCAATTTCATCAATAGTCACTTTTCCGTCAATCAAATCGATAATGGTTTTTCCTATGTTAAAATTGGCTATCCTGTTTAATCCCACATAGGGAGTTGTAAATCTGGAATTGATTTCCAAAAGATAAACTGAATATATATCCTTTTCATCAGCATTGATTATCAAATCAACACCGACAAATCCTCTTAATCCTTCAACTGATTCCACAGCATTTTTAGCAATATCAAAAGCTTCCTGTTTGTATTTGCTTTCATAAGGCAATTTTCCACCAAGGTAATTGCCCTTATCATCCTTAAGTTCCACAAACTGTTCGTTCAAGCTTATTGGAATGGCTTTCTTGCCGTCTGATATCAAACTGACGCTGACATCCTTTCCTTCAATAAATTCCTGAACAACAATGCGTGAGCCCGGCGGAAAGATATTCTCCAAATCATAGGACAAATCACCAATACTCTCCAAAATTACAATATCTTCACAGTCAACTCCAATTAGGGGTTTAATGATTAACTTTAATGGAGTTAACGGATCTTCCGCCTGCCATTTTTCATGCAGATTCTCGATTGCCCTTTTCCAGTATCCCTTTGGATCTATCTTAAATCTGAATGACCTTGGCTGAGGAATATTGTTGGGAAGTGATTCGTATGTCTGGAACTTGTCTGATGAAATCAGGCATGCCTGTGATGAGGAAGTGTATAGATTAACGTTGTTTTCCTCCAATATTTTAGTGATATTGTATAGATTGTTGTCGTTTTCTGCAGATATGAAAATAGCATTATCAAAGTTTTCTGCATTGTCATTAAGCCAATCAACAATATTTTCATCAATGAAAATGACATTGACATTATCATAATCCCCTAAAATATTTTCATATGATTCATTTATGACCAGGTCAATTTTAAATTCGGATAAATCGTCCAAA
>Ga0326514_10000867_pt1 | contig 20010 bp, 21 predicted proteins | sample 3_2548_0518_D_FD_203653 | JGI IMG/M metagenome (GOLD analysis project Ga0326514, IMG submission 203653) | Bovine rumen microbial communities from UC Davis, California, United States - 3_2548_0518 | ecosystem: Host-associated > Mammals > Digestive system > Stomach > Rumen | place: USA... | reverse complement strand
GAATTGATATGCCTATGTAATATGTAAATGGTACTTTTGAAATTAAATATGTACATAATATTAATATAGAAACTAAACATAGAAAAAAGCAAAAACTCATACCAGATTTTATAATAGAATTTGTTGTTTTTTCAAAATTTTTATATGTATCAATTATTTTCTTAAACATAATACACCTCTAATATATAATATCTATATTAATATTAACATCATAAAGAGGTAAAAACAATGGAAATACTTGACAATAGTATAAAAATATAAAAGGATATTCTATTGATAGAATATCCTTCTTAAAATAAAAACTATGCATAATTTTTATTTTGTCTTAAGCCATAGCTGCATTTAATTTTTTTGATAAACTAGATTTTTTTCTAGCCGCTGTGTTTTTTACAATAACACCTTTTGTGCAAGCTTGGTCTATTTTTTTAGTAGCTTCTGCAAGTAAAACTTTAGCTTCTTCTACTTTTCCAGCAGCAACAGCTTCTTCAAATTTTTTAACAGCTGATTTATATCCAGATTTTATCATATTATTTCTTAAAGTTTTCTTTTCAATTACTTTAACTCTTTTCTTTGCTGATTTAATATTTGGCATCTAATTGCACCTCCTCTTAGTCTTAATACATTATATAACGTCTAAAATTATATCATATCTAAAAGGAATTTGCAAGTAAAATAAAAAAAACAATTAAAAATGTTTGTAAAACAAACAAAAATATTGTAAAAAACTTAAATATATGATATATTTGTACAGTAAAACAAACAAAGGAGGTAATAATATATGATAGCAATTGGTTGTGATCATGGAGGATACAAATTAAAAGAAGAATTAAAAAAATATATGGATGAAAAAAATATTGAATATAGAGATTGTGGAACTATGAGTGAGGAAAGTATAGATTATCCTAATATTGCAAAAGAAGTAGCAATGGCAGTTCAATCAAAAGAATGTGAAAAGGGAATATTGATATGTCGTTCAGGAATTGGTATGTCTATATGTGCCAATAAATTTAAAGGAATAAGATGTACACCTTGTTATAAAGAAGAAACTGCTAAATATGCTAGAATGCATAATGATAGTAATATATTGGCATTAGGAGCAGATTATATTACAACAAATGAAGCAATTTGTATATTTAGAATGTGGCTTGCAACAGAATTTGAAGGTGGAAGACATGAAGAAAGATTAAAATTAATAGAAGAAATAGAAAATGAAAACATGAAATAATATAGGAGGCATAAATATGTGGGGAGATATAGCAATTGCATTTTTACTAGCTTTTATAGTTGCTTTTATGACTACACCATATACGATAAAAATCGCACATAAAATAGGTGCAGTAGATGTACCAAAAGACGAAAGAAGAATGCATAAAAAAGCGATGCCTAAATTTGGAGGGCCTGCAGTTATATTAGGATTCTTAGTTTCTGTAATATATTTACTGATTGTAATGAGTATGGAAAATACTATTAATTTATTTGGACCAGAAAGTTATGGGATGAAATTGCTAGGAATGTTTCTGGGAATAGTAGTACTTAGTATAACATGTATAATAGATGACATTGTAACAATAAGACCTATTGTTAAATTATTTGGTCAATTAGTTGCTGCGATTATTGCAGTATCATTTGGAATAAGATTAGGTGAATTTAATTTATCATTTATAAATAATCCATTAATGGAAGAAATAGTTTCTTGTATAATCACAGTAGTATGGATTGTGGGAGTTACTAATGCAATAAATCTAATAGATGGGCTAGATGGGTTGTCTTCGGGAATATCTGTAATATCTGCAATTTCATTATTAGTAATATTTGTTTTAAATGGTTCCCCATTGGTATCTATAGTACTAATAACAGCATTAGCTGGAGCACTAGTTGGATTCTTACCATTTAATTTCACACCTGCAAAGACTTTTATTGGGGATACAGGTTCTAACTTTTTAGGATTTTCGTTATCTATAATATCTATCTTAGGAGTTGCAAAAACATACACATTTGCGGTAATTGTATTACCACTTATAGTTTTAGGGTTACCAATTTTCGATACTTTATGGGCAATTATAAGAAGATTAATAAAAGGAAAATCAATCAAAGCCATCTTTAAAGCAGATAAAGGACATTTACACCATAGAATAGTAGCAAGGGGATTTGGTCAAAAACAAGCTGTACTTATTTTATATGGTCTTAGTGCAACTTTTGGGATATTTGCAGTAATATTGTTAGATAGTGGAATATGGAAGGCTTTATCATTTTTATTAATGGTAATAGTTGCAATTGGATTAGGATATAAAAATTTCCAAGAGGAAAAGGAAGAAGACCAGAAATATGAATGTGTAGAATGCAAATATATATATAATCCTAAATATGGAAATGAAAGAGCAGGAATAAAACCTGGAACAGAATTTGAAGATTTACCAGATAATTGGGTGTGCCCAGTATGTGGTGAAGGAAAAGATATGTTCGAAATACATAAATAATTTTTTTAGGAGGTGTAATAATATGTACGTATGTTTAGCATGTGGATATGTATATGATCCAGAAAAAGGAGATCCAGATAGCGGAATAGCTCCAGGAACAGCATTTGAAGATATACCAGAGGATTGGGTTTGTCCTTTATGTGGAGTTGGAAAAGATATGTTCCAAAAACAAGATTAGTAATTAAAACTTGGATTAAGTCCAAGTTTTTTAATACAAGGAGAGTAATGATGAATAAAACAATAAGAGAAGCTGTTAGGTGTTTTTTAGTTAAAGATAATAAAGTTGTTGTTATAAAATATAAAAGCAGTAATATAAAGGAAGGATATTATGATATACCTGGTGGAAAAATAGAAAAAGGAGAAACTCCGGAAGAAGCTGCAATTAGAGAGATGAAGGAAGAAACTGGTATAAAAGTCAAAAAATTAAAATCTAAAGGAAAGATGATAATTGAATATCCTAAAAGAATATTTAATCTTACTATTTTTTTTAGTGATGAATGTGAAGGAGAACCACAAGAGTTTGAAGAAAACACATCAGAGTGGATAGATATTGAGGAGTTATTAAAAAAAGAAAAAAGATTATCTAATATAATGATTTTAGATAAAGATTATATAAATGGTTTAATAGATGATAAATATAATTTTATTATGAATATTAAAGTAGACAACAATGAAAATATTTTAAATATAGAATATATTTTAGAAGAGGAGAAAGATGATGTCAGATAAGATAATAAGATTTTTAGCATATGATGGAAAAATATCAATAGTATGTAGTGATACTACTGATTTAGTAGAAGAAGCAAGAAAAACACATGATTTAAGTCCATTAGCTACAGCTGCATTTGGAAGACTAGCAACAATTACAGCAATAATGGCACAAGAAATGAAGAATTCTTCAGATAAAATAACTGTGCAAGTAAAAGGAAATGGTGAAATAGGTACAATGCTTACAACTGCAAATAACTTTCCAAAAGTAAAAGGATTTGTTTCAAATCCTCATGTAGATTTACCTTTAAATGAATTTGGAAAATTAGATGTCGGAGGCACTGTAGGACAAGATGGATATATAAATGTAATAAAAGATATCGGATTAAAAGAGCCATATATCGGGATTTCTCCATTAACATCTGGAGAACTTGCAGATGATTTTACAAACTATTTTTTAAACTCAGAACAAAGACAATCAGCAGTTGCTTTAGGAGTTTTAGTAAACAAGGATGGAGTAAAAGCAGCAGGAGGATATCTAATAAATCCAATGCCAGATGCAACAGCAGAAGAAATATATAAGGTTGAACAATCAATATTTAAAGCTGGAGCAATATCAAAAATGTTAGATGAAAATTTAAGTTTATTAGAAATTGCAAAAAAAGTTACAGGCGACGATAATGTTAAAGTTGTACAAGACAATATTGTACCTGTTTATGAATGTGATTGCTCAAAAGAAAGTATGGCTGATGGATTAGCAAGCATAGGAAAAACAGAGCTAGAAGATATAATTGAAAAAGAGGAAAAAGCGGAATTAGTCTGTCATTTTTGTAATAAAAAATATCAATTTTCTAAAGAAGAATTGGAAGAAATTCTAAATAAAAGTGAAAAAGTGAAAAATGTTAATATGTTCGCTTGAAATTTATAAGTAAATGTTGTATATTATATGACATAGGAAATGAGAATAAACAGATGTGGTTTGCCTCCTTAAAGGAGGTGAGGCGTATGATAGAAACATCATTAATTAGCATCATATACATATTATTTTGTTCTTTAGTAATAGTAACTATCATTACGTTTGCCTTAATTATAGCAATAGTTGTAATTATTAGCAAACAAAAATAAAACAATAAAAAACACATCTGTCTTGACCGGGCGATGTGTTTTTTAATATAACCTGGCAAACCACGTTTGTGGTTTCTCTGTTTCCTATAAATATTATAACATATTATAAAAAAAAGTCAATATTTTGATTAATTTATATAAGAAAGGGAGAAATAAAAATGGAAGAAACAATTTTAATTTTTGGACATAAAAATCCAGATACAGATTCAATATGTTCAAGTATGGTAAAAGAAAGATTAAATAAAAAATTGGGACAAAACAATTGCAAGGCTTACAGATTAGGAAATATTAATAAAGAAACTGAGTTTATTTTAAACTATTTAGGAATAGAAGCACCTGAATTAATTGAAAAAGTTGATGAAGGACAAAAAGTTATCATGGTTGACCATAATGAATTTGGACAAAGTGCAGATGGAATTGAAAATGCAAAAATAATAGAAGTAGTAGATCATCATTGTATAGGAAACTTTAGGACATCAGATCCATTATACTATACAGCAAGACCATATGGATGTACTGCAACAATTCTATATAAAGAATATAAATTAAATGAATTAGAAATAAGTAAAGAAGAAGCTGTTTTAATGGCGAGTAGCATAATATCTGATACATTATTATTAAAATCTCCTACAACAACTGAGTATGATGTAAAAGCCTTAGAAGAACTAGGAAAAATTGCAGAAATAAATGTTGAAGAATATGGCTTAGAAATGCTAAAAGCAGGAACTGATTTAGACGACTTTACAGCAGAACAATTAGTAAACTTAGACGCTAAGAGTGTTGAAAAAGATGGAAATAAATTTGTAATTGCACAAGTAAATACAGTTGATATACCAGATGTATTAAAAAGACAAGAAGAACTAGAAAATGCTATGAGAAATGAAATTGAAAAAAATGGACTAGTATTATTTGTTTTAGCAATTACAGATATATTAAATAGCAATTCAGAAATTATAGCATTAGGAGATATGAAAGATGTAGCAGAAAAAGCATTTCAAAAAACACTAGAAAACAACAGAATGTTTTTAGAGGGAGTTGTATCTAGAAAAAAACAATTATTACCAAATATAGATAAAAATATGTAAAGATATAAAGAGTAACTATTTTTATTTTAAATAGTTACTTTTTGTTGCAAATTATGTAAATATATTATATAATGACATTATTGGAAAGGCTTCCAAGTCATTATATATTAAGGGAGTGTATATTTCCCTAGTATAGAAGTGAAAAATTACCAAGGTACAATAAAAAACATATTAGAGTTACTACAGGAGGAAAAAGACCAAATGAAATTTACAGCAAGAGGCAAAGTAAATGACAGTCAATCTGCTGTGAACGTAATTGTAGCATTCTTTAAAAATTTCAACAAAGATAGTTATGTTGGAATTAAAAACGGCAATATTGAATTAGAGATAGTATTCGAAGAGGAAAAGTTGCCTGAAGAGATTGCTACCGCATTAAGTTCATGTGATGAATTGGTATTTACTTATGGACAACCTTCAGATAATTCTGATCCTGAAGTAAAAAAAGAATCAAATTCTGAAATTGGAAGAGCAGAAGTTGATGAGATTGCTACAGGAACAGAGGTTACTGAAGAACAAGAAGGATCTGAAACAAAAGACGAAAATAGTGAAAAAAAGGAAGAAGTGCACACCCTGGATTCAGAATTAAATGCATTAGCAGAAGATTCTGAAACATTTGAAGAATTTCTTTTGAAAATCGGAGAATATATTAAGATAGGTAAAAGAAAGTCTTTCTTCGAAGAAGCTGTAAGTATTGCAGTTGACAATTCGATAAAAACTTGGAAAGAAATATATAAATTTTTCGATGAAAGAAATATATCTTATGGACAATGGGAAAGTGCGCAGCTAAATTCTAAACTTTCAAAGAAATTTGGAAGTTTATACATTATTACATCAATTGAGTTTGTTAATAAAGTTGCTGCATATAAAATTAATTTTTTTGAAAAAAAAGAAATAGCAACTGAATCTATAGAAAACTCACAAGAAAATAATTCTTTGAATGAGGAAGAAGAGGCAAAAAAGGAAGAAGTTATTCCTAAAAAAAGAATGAAACATATGCCTGAAATTCCTGCATTTGAAGCACAACTTGCGAAAATGGATAAAAACAAAACAAGAGATGAAAAAGTAGAATATGTATTAGCCTTAATGGGCTGGGGATTAAGCAAAAATTCTCATAATTTCAATGAAATGCAAAATATTGCAAAAATTGCAAAAAAAGCTGTAGAACTACAAGAAAATGACATTACAAATGTCATAATGAATACAGATATTTTTGAACCCGACGTATTCACTTTGCATATGCAATTTTCAAGCTTTATTAATGATTTTGTTAAAAAGTTTCATCCTAAAACGCAGATTTATGTTTCTAATTTTCTTGCGGACTTAATCGAAATTGTACAAACAGAAAATAATTAAAAATAATGTTTTTATTGTACCTGGTATCCAAGTAAAGAACCTCTAGATGTATCTGGAGGTTTTTTACATGAAAATATTGAAGAAAAGAAAGATTTATGCTATAATTCCATTAAATTTATTATTGTGCAAAAGATAAGAAATAATAATTAGTGTAAATAATAAATAAAGGGAAAATAAAAATATGCAAAAACCAAATAAAGAACAAATTAAGAAATTATTAAAAAGTGGATTCGATTCAAAACTTATTGCGTTTGAATTTCAAATTCCAATAGAAGAAATAGAGTTAATAAAAAATGAAGTATATCAAACTAATTTTGTAAAAAATAAAAATACAAAGCGAAAATTAACTGGTAAAAAAAGAGAAATATCATCTCATGAAAAGTTTATGATAATGAGAGATAGATATAAAAAATTATATTTTGATGTTGTACAGAATGAAGAAGATTCGAAAAAAAAAGAAATAACACCAGATGAAAGAAAAAAAGTAGACGAAGTAATTACTAAAATTCAGGAAATACTTGATTCCATGAACGAAGAATTAACAGAAAAACAAAAAAGAAACAAAGCTCTTGGAATTTTAAGAGAAATTAGAGGAATGAGCAATCATCGATTAACTATAGAACAAGCGGAACAACTTATTTTAATATTACAATCATCTAGTATTAGAAATTTAAAACTTACAAAGTATAATGATAGAGCACAATACAGTACTTTATACAACCAAGTAAAAGAAATTGTTTCAAAAAAATTTATACATGCAATAGATATTGCACAATCAGAAACAACGGATATAGAAAAATTAAAATTTTTAAAGAAAAAACTTTATTCTAATCCTTTTAAAAATTATTATAGTACAATTTCAGAAGGGGTAAAAAGTAAAATAAATATAAAAATTGGGAGAGATTCTAGTCAAAAAGTATTAAATAAAATAAAAAATGATATTCCAGAAAATATACTAGAAATAGTGGGGAATTTATCAGAAGGAACATTGGATATAGAAAGTGCAAATGAAATAATAAATGAAGAAGCTAAAAGAAGAATGCAATCTAAGATAAAAAACAAATTTTCATTAACAGAGGAACAAGAAAGAAATCAAATACTATTTCAAATAAGAACAGCATTAGAAGAAAGGACAGAACAATATAGCATTACTAATCCAGAAATGACTATATATCAACTTCATAACTTGTGCGGCGATAATTTAAATCAATCGGTTTCGAGTGTAATAAACAACTTAATAAAAAGTAAGACATTTGAGCGAGCTAAAAAGGTATATGCAAAATTCGAAAATGAAAGTCAAACAGAGGAATATTCTGACAGCATGGAGTCTATTAGAAAAAAAATAAGAAATGCTGAAATTGGAGATATGGTATTAAGGGGTATAATGCAAAATGGAAATGCTAAGCAAGATGCTAATTATTTTGAACTAATTGAAAAAGGGTTAAAAACAGGAAATGTAAATAAGAGAAGTATATCTTTAGGAAAAAGCCAAAGTGGTTTAATAAATATTACGCTAGATGATGTATGGCCAGATAAAGAGAGAGAAAAATAATAATAAAAGAAGTAACTATTTAGAAATAAATAGTTATTTTTTTTTTGTTTAATCATAAAATAAAATAAAGTTGTGTTAGGTTTTGGAGGAAATAATGAAAAAAAGAATTAATAAAAAAACAATTATAGGAATATGTACGGTTTTTATATTGTTTATTATAGTTATTTTTCTAAGTTCAATTAATAATATTAGTGAAAATACTATAGAAACTAGTGTAAGTGTATCAAATAATAAAAAGATAGGATGGGGAATAAAAAGAGAAAGTGATCATAAACAACCAGATTTAGGGAGTAGTAATAAAAAAGTTTTAGAAGATAATAATGGAATTGCTATGGGAAATAGTGAAAAGAAATATATTTACTTAACTTTTGATGAAGGATATGAAGCGGGATATACAGAAAAAATTTTAGAGGTATTAAAAAGCAATCAAGTTTCTGCAACATTTTTTATAACTGCACACTATGTAAATACACAAGAAAAATTAGTTAAGAAAATGATTGATGAAGGTCATATTGTAGGAAATCATACAGTGAATCATAAAAGTATGCCAGATTTGTCAGAAGAAAAAATAAGAAAAGAAGTAATGGATTTACATCAAGTAATTTTAGAAAAATATAATTATGAAATGAAATATATACGTCCGCCAAAAGGTGAATTTAGTAAAAGATCCATAGAATCAACCAATAGACTAGGATATAAAACAGTAATGTGGTCATTTGCATATGAAGATTGGAATGAAAAGAAACAACCAAATGAAGAAAAGGCAAAAAAAATGATTTTAGATAATTTGCACAATGGAGAAATAATGTTATTACATGGAAATTCAAAAACAAATACAAATGTATTAGATAGTGTATTAAAAGAAGCCAAGAGCATGGGATATGAATTTAGGTCTTTAGATGAATTTGAAAAATAAAAGGAAGGTTAAATATGAAGAAAAAAAAACAAAACAGAATTGATAAAATCTTAGAATTACCACAAGAAGTTTATACAAATGTTCCTAAGGTTGTAATTACTGGTTTTGATGAAATGATAATAGAAAACTTTAAAGGAATATTGGAATATGAAGAATTTTTTGTACAGGTAAAAACACATATTGGAATAATTAATATAAATGGATATGGATTAACATTAGAAAACATGACAAATGATGATATAAAAGTAAAAGGAAAAATAGAGAGTATAGAAATTGAAAGAACAGTAGATGAGAATTAAAGGAGATTAATATGTTTCTAAAAATATTATTTAGCTACTTGTTAGGATATATAAGAATAACTGTTGAAGGGTATTATATAGAAAGATTTATAAATATATGTAAAAGTAAGCACATAACAATTTGGAATTTAAAAAGAAATAAAGATATATGCTTATATTTAAATGTAAGAATTAGTGAATTTAAAAACTTAAGAGATGTAGCTAAAAAAACTAAGTGTAAAATAAAGATAAAAAACAAAAAAGGTATGCCGTTTCTATTACATAAATATAAAAAAAGAAAGATATTTGGAATATTATTAATATTAATTGCATTTTTTATATGGTTATCCTCAAATTTTGTATGGAATGTGGATATAATTGAAGAAAACGGAAATGAACTTGTAAATATAAGACAAGACTTAGAAAATGTAGGATTAAGAACAGGTAACTTAAAATCAAAAATAGATAAAAAACAAATTATAAATAAAATAAGATTAGAAAGAAAAGATATTGCTTGGATTGGAATTGAATTAAAAGGAACAAATGCAATTGTTAAAATAGTAAAATCAGATGAAAAACCAGACATAATAGATGAAAATGAATATTGTAGCATTATATCAAATAAGGCAGGAATAATAACGAAGATAAATGCACAAAGTGGAACTGCAAATGTTAAAGTTGGAGATACTGTTAAAGAAGGGGATACTTTGATAAATGGTTGGATGGAAGGAAAATTTACAGGTATTAGATATGTACATGCAAAGGGAGAAATAGAAGCAAAAGTATGGTACACAAGAAACAAAAAAATTTTATATAATGCTACGGAAAAGGAGGAAACAGGAAGCACAGAAAACAAATATGAAATAAAATTTAATAATTTTAAAATAAATTTGTATAAAAAGCTTTCAAAATTTGAAATTTATGATACAATAGAGGCAGAAAATAAAATAAGAGTATTTTCAGATTTTTATTTACCAATTTCTATTGTGAAAAGAACAAATAAAGAATTAAAGGAAAGTAAAAGACGATACACATTAGAAGAAGCTAAAAATAAAGGAATAGAAGAACTACAAAATGATTTGGATAATGAAATTGAAGATAAAAATAGTATTGTTAACAAAAATATTAATACTTATGAACGGAGAAGATGGAGTAGATATTTTTGTTACGTATGAGGTACTAGAAAACATAGGGACTAATGAAAAAATAGTATTTTGAAGGGATGATTAAAATGGAAGAAAAAAGTCTTAGAATTACTGGCACAAATAAAACTTTTATTAATAAGATAACAAATACATTGACAAAAATATTAATACCAACAAAAATTGGTATTAATGGAATGCTTATATCAATAAAAAGAAATAATTTATTAAAAGCATTCGAAAATTATAAATCAGATAATGAAAATTATAATAAAGATGAACTAGAAAAAAAATATGATTCTGCATATGAGGCTTATCTGGATTCTTTAGATAAATATGTTATGGATTCAATCTATAAAAAAGTTAGAAACGGTTCAGCATCAGAATTTGAAAAAGATGCAATGGCAAAATATTACGAAGTTACAAGTTTAAAGGAGAACGAATATCTTGAATATAAAGCTAGAAAACAAAAGTATTTAATAGAACTTGATTATGAAGGAATAAAGGTAAACGGAAAAGAAAAGTTAATTGATAGATATCAAGAATTTTATATATCAAAGATGGATTCTTTATATAAATCAATATTAAAAAATTATTCTATAAAAGTAGCAGACAACACCAATATCTATGATTCAACAAAAGAATGGATATATATAAAAATTTTCCATACATTACAAGAGTATATAGAAAAAATTTTATCATTAAAAATACAAATTAATTATAGCGAAAATTTAAAAGGAGTTGTAACTGAATATGAAAAATATGAATCGTATTCAGTTGGCAAATTAGATACAAGAGACAACATAGAAAAAAATATGGTATTATTGGGGATAAGTAGAAAATTATTTACACATAGTTTACCACTAATAGTTGCAGAACAATGTTATGAAAAACTTTTAAAAGACGCAAGAAGTTTAGTTCAAGATACTAAAATAGCTGCTAAGAGAGAAAAGGCATATTCAATGCTAATTAATTTAATTGAAGATTATAATATTAAATTGTTATCAACAAAAGTATATTGGGAATCACCAAAAGAAAGAGACGAATATAAAAAATTCTGGAGTAAATATAAAGAAATTTCTAAATTAAAAGAAAATGATTTTATAGAATATATAAAACAAAAAGAAATATTATTTATAAAAAATGATCTGAAAAATTTAGGAAAAGGAAAAACAGATTATACAAAAATTACAAAGTACTATAAAAGAAAATTGGTGGATTTTGGAGCAATGAAAGTAATAAGAAATACAGTTAAATCAGAAGGAAAATATGTAAAAGTTAAGGAAGTTGTTTAAATGTTTGAGATTGTTTATAAGGAAATAGAAGAAAAAGAAGAACATCAAAAAATAATACAAAAAGTATTAGAAAAATGTTTTGAAGAAGAAAAAATTATAGATTCAAAATTAATGATAACAATAACTCTAACAAATGCTGAAAATATTAAAGAAATAAACAAACAATATAGAAATATAGATAAGACAACAGATGTTCTTTCTTTTCCAATGTTTGAGAAGGACGAGCTTGAAAATAAAATAAAAAATAGATTATTTGAACATGAAGATGTTTTGGGAGATATAATAATTTCTATACCAAAGGTTGAAGAACAAGCGAAAGAATATGGCCATAGCTTTGAAAGAGAATTAAGTTATATGGTAGTACATGGATTTTATCATCTAATGGGATATGATCATATAAAAGAAGAAGATAAAATTGTAATGAGACCAAAAGAAGAAAAAATTCTAAATCAACTTAATATCTTAAGATAGTAGAAAGATTTAAAAGTGAGGTAGTATTATGGGAAGAGGAAAAAGAAAAGCAAAAAAAGAATCAAAAGGAATAGGAAAAATATTAATTATTTTACTTGTTTTAATAATAATAGGAGCAGGAGGGTTTCTGGGATATAAAATCTTAAAAGACAGAGAAACTGCAGAACCTGTTGCTAAAGAGGAAGAAGTAATAGTAGCACCAGTTGAAGAGAAAAAAGTACAAATATTTAGTGGAACTGATAGACCTTTTGCTGTAATGATAGACAATCATAGTGATGCCTGGCCTCAAGTTGGACTTCAAAAAGCATATATGATATATGAAATAATCGTAGAAGGTGGAGAAACTCGTCTGATGGCTTTATTTAAAGGCGCTAATGTAGAACAAATAGGACCTGTTAGAAGTGCTAGACATTATTTTATCGATTATGCTATGGAAAATGATGCTATTTATGCACATTTTGGACAAAGTCCACAAGCTGAAAGTGATTTAAAAAAATACAATATAAATGATATAAATGGTATTGCAGAAGATGGTTCAACGTTCTGGAGAGTAAAAGGTAAAGCAGCTCCTCATAATGCTATAACAAGTACAGAAAAATTATTAGCATCTGCTAATAACAAAAAATATAAAACTAAATCAACAAATGAAAGTGTTCTAAATTATACAACAGACGAAGTTGAATTGAGTAATGGACAAGGTGCAATTAGTGTAACAATTCCTCATTCAGATAGACAAACTGTAAAATATGTATATGATGAGGCAAATAAAGTATATAAAAGAAATGCAAGGGGGAAAGCTCAAACAGATTGGACAACAGGTGAAAATCTTACAACTAAAAATATAATTATTACATTCTGTGATAATTATACATTATCTGATAGTGAGAATAAAGGAAGACAAGGACTAAAAAATATAGGTACATTTGATGGATATTATATAACAAATGGAAAAGCTATAAAAATAAAATGTACAAAAGATTCAAGAGAATCTAAAACAGTATATAAAGACTTAAATGGAAATGTTATAAAAGTAAATGATGGAAATACTTTTGTAAATATTTGTCCTATAAATGCAAATGTAGTTATAGAAGCACCAGAGGCTACATCAACAACAACTAATGCAACAAACTAATATATTAAAGAAGGGATTGAAATTTATATGAACGTGTATGACACAGCAAATAAATTGGCATCAGAAATAAGACAATCTGAAGAATATGCTAATTATAAAATAGCAAAACAAGCATTAAACCTAAATACTGTATTAAAAGAAAAAATGTCTGAATTCGAAAAAAAAAGATATGAAGTACAATTAGAAATGATGCAAACAGGAAAAAACGATGAAGAAAAATATAAAAGAATGCAGGATTTATATGCAGAGTTAGTTGAAGACGAAGAAGGAAAAAGATTCTTTGAAGCAGAAACAAAGTTTAATGTGATGATAGCAGATGTTAATAAAATAATAGGTGAAGCTGTAAGAGATGTAATATAGGGATTAGTTAAAATTCAAGGCTTAAGGGTATATTAATAAAAAGTTAGTATATAAATATTTATCGAAAAATCTCGGCTGCATTACACATTAAAGAAATTCTAATTTAATAAAATGAGCCTCTTTCACTCAGACCCTTCTCGCCTAAGGCTCGAAGTACCGTGAACATCCCTCATTTTATTAGAATAAGAATTTCTAATAATGCTCCAATTGCATTCGATTTATTCTCAAAATATTGATATACTAACTTTTTTTAACATAAGTAGTTACAGCCGTGCATTGTAACATTTATAAATAATAGGAGTGTATTTTATAACTTTTTAGTATTTTTAAAATATTAAAAAGGGATGATAAAAAATGGAATTTATAATTTTAGCAATAATTGCAATTATTTTTATAATAATATTAGGGTATTTATTTGATTATAATATGAAGAAGATTAAACACTTGGTAGATGATGACAAAGATTTAGATGAATTAGCCAAAAAATATCCTAGTAATATAGAACTTTGTAAAAAATATTTAAAAAAATTAAATAATGAAACAGTAATAATAGAAGAAGATAAAGATTCTGAATCCAGTTTGTATATTGCAATATCAAATAAAATATTAATCGCTAATATTGCAAAATCTTATACAAGAATACAAACAATAGCACATGAATGTTTACACTCTGTGCAAGATAGAAAAATACTACTTTTTAATTTTATTTTTTCTAACATATATTTACTTTATTTTGCTGTAATATGTGTACTTGCAATATTTAATTTGATACCAAATAAAATGCTATTTATATGTATATATTTAATATTAAGTATGATTTATTATGTAGTAAGAGTATATCTAGAAAATGATGCAATGATAAAGGCAAGATATTTAGCAAAAGAATATATGGAAGAAGAAAAAATATCAACACCAGAAGAAATAAATAAAATAGTGAAAGGTTTTGATAAAATAAATGACATAGGAATAAAAGTTACAAATTATAAATTTTTCTTAAATATAATGGTGAAATTGGTGATATTTATTATTATATGTATTATAAGATAAAAAGAAATTTGGTCGTTTAATTAAAAATACTATTCTTTGGAGGTTAAGAAGTAAATGAGAAATATTATTAATATAAAAGAAAAATATATAGATATTTTTAATAAAGAATTTAAGTTGCCAATAAAACTAGAAGATTTAAAAGAAATATTTGGACAAGGTATAAAAAAAGAATTAGATAGTGGTACAAAAATATATGTATGGGAAAAGTATGGGATTTATATATGGCTAAATCAAGATATAGCAACTGGAATTAGAATAAATCTGAACGTTAGAGATTTCGAACTATGTAAAACAAACTTTTTAGGTGAAATTTTAATTAATGATAAAGAGTTTGAAAATATTAGATGGAAGTCAGATGAATATAACTATGGAAAAGAATTGAAAATTGGAGAGTTTAGCTTATATCTAGATAAAGATTTTGAATATTTTATTATTGAGTTTCAAAATGATGAACCAAAAGAAAAGAGTAATAAATATAAGTTAAAACATATAGAAGAGCCAATCTTAAAATTTGATAATTTTAATTTTAAATTATGTATAATTCAAGAACTAATGTACAATAAAAATGTGTTATTACCTAAATTTGATGCATATAATTTTGCGGAAGAATATGATAAAAGAAAAATTGATATTGAAGAAGAAGGATATGAACCTATAAAAGAAATAGTGGATTGGTTTAAAAAAATAGAAATTCCAATTTCATTAGCAGCACATATCGAAGAAATTATAATGGATGGTGGTAATGAAATTTATACACAAATAATACCGTTTTGGGATGGCGAAGATGATTATTTTGATATTAAAGAAATTACAGAAGATGAAATTAAACAATTTCCCAACTTAAAAAAAATAACTTTGTTACCTTCTGAAAATAATAAGGGAATAATTAAAAAATTAGAAAGTTATGGAATAAAGGCTGATGAATTATAAAATCAGAGTTTATTTTTATAAACACATACTAAAGGGACTAGATACACCTTAGTATAAAGAATTCTAGCTTAATTTACCCTTTTTTTTGAAATAGTAAATTTTAACTTGATATATTTTTATAGTAATAGTATAATAAGTGTATTAATTTAAAAATATAAAAAATGAAAGGAAAGATAATTATGAAAAAAGAAAGAATTATAGCAATTATTGTAGCAATAATTGTGGCTATTGCTGTAATAGCATTTTTAGTATTTAGTAAAAATGGACAAAATACTAATGAAAACAACGCTAATAGTACATCAAATAATTTAAAAACAACACAACAATCAAAAGGAAATTATAATGTTTTTGAAGCAATTAAGCTTATAAAAACAGATGATACATATGAAAAAATAAATGAATTAATTGGGTTTGAAGGAGAGCTTACAGGACAATCTAAAGAAGGTTCTGTTTTAAATTATAAAAAATATAAGTGGGAATTAACAGAGGATACTTATATAGAAGCAACTATTGATGATAATAAAGGTAAAATTACTACTTCTGCTACTGCAAATTTCCCTGATTCTATGATAAAAAATGATAAAGTAGATTTATCAAGAACAGATGAGATGAAAAAGAAGATTAATGCAGAAGGTGGATTGACGTATGAGGAAGTGGTAGAGATTGTAGGTGGAGTTGAAGGAACCTTAGATTCGGTAGATTCTTTTTCTCATAAATACATATGGGTTAATTCAAAAGGTGGAACTTTGCATGCAACTTTCAACAATAGTGGCAAATGTACAATATTTAATGGTGTGTTTTAATTATTATAAATTTAAAGCATATAAAGGTGTTCTTTTGTGTTGCTTGGCGACATATCTTTTAACACATTTTATATGCTTTTTTTAGTTTATGTATATAAACTAAATTTTGAATTTTCACTAGAATTTGCTACAATATAAAAAATGTTTATTTTTATAAAAGAAGGGATATCATGAAGAAAACAGAGAGATTAAATCAAGAAATAGATGAATTAAGTAAAATAAAAAAATCCATAAATGAAATAAAACGAAATTATCAGATTATGAATAACAATTTAGAAATGAAAAAAGATGTAAGAAAAATGATTGATATACTAGATAAAATTTATATAGAAATATTTGATAATACTCATAATTTACAATTATTTCAAATGTATGGAGATTTTTATTTGCCTACAATTTCTAAATTGATTAGTAGATATAATAATCTGATAAATAAAAAGATTAAATCAACTGATGTTCAAAACTTACTAAGTAACATTGAAAACTCGATAAAAAAAATAAATGTTCACTTTCAAAATAAATATAATAGTTTTTTTGAAGATGAAATAATAGATTTAGATGCAGATATCAAAGTTTTATTAAATGAACTAAATAATAAATAACAAGGGGATTTTATGGAGACAAATAACGAACAAATAATATCTTTTAAATATGAATATAGAAATTATCAAAAAAGAGCATTAAAAGAAATTGATAAATATGTTGATGATAATAAAATACATATAGTAGCGGCTCCAGGAGCAGGAAAAACCATTTTAGCTTTGAAACTAGTATTTGATTTCAATGTAAATACTTTAATATTAGTTCCAACTATTGCAATTAGAGAGCAGTGGGTAGAGCGAATGCTAGATGATTTTACCAATATAGATAAAGAACAAATTTCAACAAGTTTAAAAGATTTAAAAAAATTTAGTATTATTTCGTATCAGGCCCTATATGAATATGATAAAGAAGAAATCAAAAATATTATTAAGAAAAATAATATTCGTACTATAGTATTAGATGAAGCACATCATTTGAGAAATGCTTGGTGGAAATTGCTTTCTCAGGTTTTTGAAGAATTAAAAAATATAAAGATAATATCACTTACAGCAACGCCTCCATATGATGATGAAAAAAATTTTGAAAAGTATATTGGACTTTGTGGAGAAATAGATGCACAAATTAATATACCAGAGTTAGTAGGAGAAAAAAATCTATGTCCTCATCAAGATTTTATTTATCTTAATGTACCGACTAAAGAACAAGAAAAACAAATAAATGAGTATAGAGTTAATAGTATAAAGATAATTAAATGGTTGAATAATAATCAAAGCATCATTAAGGCAATTGCAACACATAAATTTATCATAGATTATAAAAATAATATTGATGATATTATAACAAATTACAATATATTTATAATAATGTTAAAGTTTTTAAATGATAGAAATATTTTTGTAAACCAATATATAAAAGATGTGAATAAAAGTTATTCTCCAATGAAAATTTGTGACTATGAAAATCTTTTTAAATATCTATTATATACAAATGATAAAGAATTTGAAATTATTGAAAGTACTTTAAAAGAACTAAAATCCATGTTGCTACAGGTAGGTGCAATAGATAATGGAAATATAAATTTATTATATAATAAAAAAATTGAAAAGGAATTAAGTCAAAACATAGGAAAACTTAATAGTATAAATACCATTATAGAACACGAATATAATAATTTAAAAGAAAAATTAAAACTTGTAGTTGTAACAGATTTCATAAAAGACGATTATTCAGATTTTGATGATAGTGAAATAAACCAATTAGGGGTAATTCCAATATTTAGAAACATAACACAAGATTTAAAATCATTAAAAACTTGTGTACTTACAGGTAGTACTATTATTATTCCAACAGATACTGTACAAATTTTTAAGGATATTTGCAAAAATAATAATATAAAAGATGAAAATATAGTAGTAAATGAAATTGGAAATGATTTTAAGTATTCAAGAATACAACTAAGAAATAATTCATTAATTGTAAAAATTATTACAGAATTGTTTAAGAAATCAGATATTTCAGTTTTGATTGGTACAGTTGCTCTTATTGGTGAAGGTTGGGATGCTCCGTTTGTAAATACATTAATAATGGCAAGTTCGATATCTTCTTATGTAACATCTAATCAGATAAGAGGTAGAGCAATAAGAATTGATAAAAATAATATATCAAAAGAGGCGAACATATGGCATTTGGTTTGTCTTGAAAAGTGTGGAAATAGATACGTAAAAGGAAAAGATTATGAAAAAATAGAAAAAAGATTTAATGCTATAGAAGGTTTAGCATTGACAGAAAATAAATTAGTTTCAAATATAAATAGGTTTGATTATTTTGATAGATCTTTAGTATATGAAGATATATCAAGAATCAATAATATTATGTTAGAAGAATCTTCAAAAAGAGAATTAATTTCAAAAAGATGGTTTATAGCATTAGAAAAATACATTCCAAATAATAAATTGCTTATAAAAAAAGAAAATATACTTAAAAATAAAAAACTAATTTATAAAAAAAATGTCAACCATTTGTTAGCTATAGGAGCAATAGATATTCTTGCATTAGGACTTCTACAAACTCCTTTTTGGATAGCACTTTTATCCACTTTGAATGCAGGAGCCATAGTAAAAATAATTACAAATACTAAATACAATAAAAGAGCACTAAGGAGTATATCAAAAACTATATGTTTTGCACTTAAGCAAAAAAATATTTTAGATAAAGATTCTTATGTAGATATAAAATTAGTAAATGGTAAATATGAAATAACACTTATAAATGCAGATATACGTTGTCAAAATTTATTTATGAAGTGTTTAAATGAAGCTATATCTAAGAAATGTAATTCAAGGTATATACTTATAGCAAATGAAAAAGTATTTAATATTCCTTCTCTATTTGATAAAAATAAAGAAAGTGCTGAATTTTTTAGAAAGGCTTATAACAAAACTAATTATACTTTAAAGTCCAAAATATTATATAGTAAAAATGGAAAGGGTAAATTAGAAAGATTAAAATTATTACTAAATCAAGAAGATATATTTAAAAGTGATGAACAAGAAATTTTTGATAGCAATGTTGATATAAAATGGTTATCAGCGGCACTAGGTATTGATAATGATTTAGAAATAAAATTATAATCAGCTTTTTTGGCTTGAAAAAAAGTATACATTAGTTTAAAATAATAACAACATAAACAAGAGATTCAAATGAATAAATATAAAATCAAGTAAAGGATGCAGAATAATTATGAAAAATATAAGTTTAGATGATATTAAAAGTAGTGGAAAAAAATTGAAAGTC
>Ga0326514_10000866_pt1 | contig 20011 bp, 31 predicted proteins | sample 3_2548_0518_D_FD_203653 | JGI IMG/M metagenome (GOLD analysis project Ga0326514, IMG submission 203653) | Bovine rumen microbial communities from UC Davis, California, United States - 3_2548_0518 | ecosystem: Host-associated > Mammals > Digestive system > Stomach > Rumen | place: USA... | reverse complement strand
GGTCGCTGATCTCATGCAGTTCTCTTATGAACTTCTTTATGTCACCATAAAGATTAGACTATATCTTCACCCTCTAATAGAGGGGGCTATCATATCGAGTCGCTTGACCCTACTCCCCGTTTAATAGGGATAGTCGTTAGGCATTTATTGTATCGTTATTATAATATCTTAAATGATATCCTTTAAGAGTTTTACCTCTTCCATTACATAGTTTTGAAATATTTGTAGCAGGAATACCTAATTGTCTACTACATTCTTGAACAGATTCAAAAACTTGATTTAATTCTTCGCAATAAACTGGTTTTTTATGAGAAGCTTTTCTTATATTTTCTTTTGCTTGTTCAGAACAAGGAGTATGTCTATTTTTTGTGGCTTCAGATAATTTTTGTTTATGTTCTTCTGTTAATTTTCTTCCTTTTTGAGCTTCACTAATTTTCTTTTTCTTTTCTTCTGAACAAGGATGTCCTAATCCATTTTGATTACCCATTAATGCTTGAGATATTTTTTGTTTTGTTTCTTCATTCATAGTGAAATTTTCTCCACCACAAGTTGAATTATAACCAAATTTTCTATTCATAGAATTATATTTTTTTATTAATTCCTGTTCTTTTAAACAAGCTTCTTCTTTAGTTAAATTAATAAATAAAATATTGTGTTCAAAATTGTCCCAACCATATTTCTGAATAGCTGCATAAAAATGAGGACTTGATTTATAGCCTTCCCCCATGGCGCCATCTCTGTTCTGGGTTCTGCATTGTTATACCAATATATATTTTTTCATTTATTTTATTTTTATGTTGATATACTGTGTACATTATTTTAATCTCTTTTCTTTAATATTTAACGATACAAATTTAGCACGGGATTGTCTTAATGCCTTTAAGAGTTTCCCCGTTTAGATAGCTATGTTCTTAATATTGCTATTAAGTCGCCCTAATTATTTAAGGTTATGATACATTCCTTGTACAGCTTGCATTAACTCTTTTTCTGTCATATCCATAGCATATTTATAAGCATTTTTAAAACTTAAATAATTAGGACTATCTATTGGCATATCTTTAGCTTTTCCTCATATTTCAATAGTCTTTTTACAAGTTTCTTTTTCTCCAATAAAACCTTCTATATAATAAACACCATCAATAAAATGTTTTCTAAATGAAAGTCTTATATATGGTACCATAGTCCAGTCTAAATGACTTGCACTAACGCCACCAAATTGTTGTAATGATTGTAATTGGAATATAACTGCTACTAATTGGAATGCAGTATTAATTGAACGAGCGGGACGAACATCTGTTTGTCTTGTATTAAAACCTTCTGCTAATAATTTATCAAAAGGAATAGTTAGACAATTATGCATACCAACAGCATAACTATCTAAATCATGGATATATATTTCATTATTTAAATGATTTTCTCTAGCCATATCTGAAACAATATAGTTAAGAGCGTAATCTTTCATTAGCTCACTACGAGCTTCACCCATACGTCCGCCGAAAGAATATTCATCAACATTTGCATTTTGATTTTGTACATCTGAAGCTTCAATTTTTTCTTTTACACTTTGCATTAATTTGCTATTAGCATTTCTAATTTTTGTTCTTTCTTCTCTATAAAGAATATAGGCTTTAGCAACATCTTTTCTTTTAGTTGACATTAAACCTTTTTCTACTAAATCTTGAATTTCTTCAATATCTGGAGTTTCATCAACATCCAAATAATATCCTTCAATATAGCTAGCTATATTAGCTGCTTTTTCTTTTGCATATTCTGATATAATTCCATCTACATCTTGAAATGCGGCAAGAATCGCTTTTTCGATTTTAGTTGCATTAAATTCTACAATGCGACCATCACGTTTAATAACATTCATATTTTCCTCCTTAATTATTTAAAACATTTCTAAGGATTTATTACCTTATAATTATATATAAAATTTAAAATAAATAAATTAATTATAATTGATAAGCGGAAGCATATATTAATCGCAATGTTATGCTCCACACTCTTTCATATTTGCTCTTTCATGAATTAATTGTATATCTCCATTATCATATACATTTGTAATCTGATATAACTGATGAAAACTGTTATTTTTATAAGTTTTTGCAACAAAAGTATCATCTCTCTTATAGCCCGCTACTAGCAATTTAACACCTCTTGTAAACCAGCCTTTTTCAACAACGTGTTTAACATTATCTTCTCCTAGTTCTGAAATTTGACGGTTATACATTGCATAATATTCCTTTGTGAATTTTACATTAACAACTCCTGTCGGAGTCAATAATGTAATTGATGAACGAGTATCATTTTTTCCAATTACAGTTCCTGCTATTTTATATATTTTATAAATCGGAATATCTCTACCATTTCTTTTAAAGAAATAATCTATTGATGGGGTGGAAGCTAATTCATTAAAGTCTACAATTCCATATTTATTATTATTTACATTTATTAATTCATGTTCATGATAATAAAAACATAACGCTTCCATTTCATATGAGCTAATATTACCTTTTGCATATTTATCCCAACATTCTTTAAATAGAATATTATTAAAATCATTTAATATTTTTTCTTGGTTGTCTTTTATCCAATCTCTTGCTACATCCATTACTGATTGATAGATTTTATCCCATTTAGTTTGTAAGATACAAGTTAATCCATTGATTACATCTAATTGTTCTATGTCAAAATTTTTATTATAGAATTCTTCACATACATTATCAAATACGAAATACTTGTCTACTTTTTTGTTTGCTTTTAAGTATTTTGTAAATAAATAAGTTCTTTTTTGCAATTCTAAATCTTGCGGAACTAAATTATGTTGGATTAAACCGTTAAAATTTTGTAATGTTATTCTCTTCTTTGCTTCACATACTTTAGATATATAATATATCATTGTTACATTACGAGATGTAGTATGAAGTTCCTTAGCCCAATCTTCTTCTAATTTATCAAAAGCCCCTGCTTTAATAAGACTAAACATTGCACTTTTATTTAATGGACATCTTGCCATAAAATCAGCTATTCCCACATAAGGTCTATGACTAATAATTTGTTCTATTGTTGGTCCATTAATGTTACTTAATGCTTTCATACCAAATAATATTTCATTATTTTCTACATCAGGTTTAAAACTATAGCTTGATTTATTTATATCTACTACACTAACTTTAATTCCTCTTGACATTATATCTCCAATAGCTTTAGCTATTTTTCCATAATCAGTTGCTTTTTCTTTCTTTTGCACTATAAAACCATCTTCATCTTCTTCAAAATCGCTATCTTCTTCAAGTCCACCGCTATTAACAATTAAACATGCTGTGTTCCAATATATTGGATTCCAATTAGTTGCTATAAACATTGTTTGAAAACCAATAAAACTATAAGCTAAACTATGTATTGTAGAAAATGAATATCCCATTTGTGGCCCAATACCACATTCTCATACATATTTACCAAGATTAGGAGATTTAGCTTGCTTTAATACTTGTTCATGTAATTCAGGAATTTTACTCATTTGTTTTTTGCCAACTACTTTTCTTGCGGCGTTTGCTTCTTTTAATGTAAAATTACAAATATCTTTATCCATTAACATTTTCATAAGTTGTTCTTGACTTGGAGGCACACCATAAGAAGATAAGAAATAAGGTTCTAAAGTTTTTTGTTCATTTTGTGTTAATCCATAATTTCTCATTTCTTTATACCATAAAGAAATATCATTTTTAAATCTAATATATTTTTCCATTGGAGTTTCTTGTCCCTTTTCTGCAGTCATTAATCTCATTAATCCATTAGCATCACTCATTTCTAAGATAGATTGAGGTTTAATTTTCTTTGCGGCTTGAGAACCTACCTCACTATCAAATTGAAAAATGTTTAATACACTATTCTCTTGAAGAACTTTCCAAATATCTTGATTATTAATAGGTAATACACTTGGATGAAAATATTTGTCATAAACTTCTCTTAGTGTCAAAGAACTATCTATTTCATTATATTCTTGTAATAATCTAATTGCTTCACATAATTTATCTTGAACTTCTGTTACTAAAAAATCATATTTCGTCATACCGACAAGCTTCACACATATGGAGGTCATATGCCGTTATAATCTCACCTTTTGGAGTTCTCATAAAAGAACCAAACTCGTATGGATCTTCATCAAACAATATTACACCTGAGGCGTGTGAGCTTCTTTTGTTAACCAATCCTTCAATACCTTGCATAATTTCTAATAATCCAGGATATTGATTAACTTCATTAATAAATATTTTAATTGGTTTTCTACTTTTATCTTCATTTCCATTTATAACATCATTTAATGACCATAAAAAACCACGTTCACTAGGTATTAATGAACTTAAATATTGAGCTGTATCAACATCAATACCATCAGGATAATCTTCTGACCTATATCCGCGGCAAGCAGTTAAAATTGTTGAACGAGTTCCTTCAGTTCCAAAAGTTGCAATTAAAGTACAACCTAAATTCTTTTTACTTAATTCATCAATATCTTTATTAAAGTTTTGACCTCTTTCTTTTTTAATTTCATTTAAAATTTTAGGTCTTTTACTTGGACATAAATCTAAATCTATATCACCGTAACTCTACACGTTCACGATTCAGATATCTTCAGAAAGGCAAGTTCCATTTAATTGGATCTAATTGAGTTATACCTAATAAATAATGATTTAATCCTGAACAACTTGAACCACGTCCTGCACCAACAATACTTCCACATTCCCAAAATAAATTAACATAATGCTCAAGAGTTACTGGATAACTAAACATATTTGTTCCTAGTTTTTCACTAATTGTATATTTAATATCAGCTTCTTCTTCTAACCTTTCTAAATATTCATCGCTATCCTTGCCTATTTGTTTTAACTTTCTTAAACATTTATTAACCCAATATCTTTCAACTTTATCATTAGATTGAGTCATATGATAGAGATTTGGGTATTTATTTCTTAATTCATATAAAGTATTTGTTTTTGGATAATCTTTTACTTCTACTTTTGGAATAGTTTGATTATGAGATAAATCAAATTTTTCTATTTTATTATATATTTCATAACTATTTATAAACATTTCATTTATAAATTCATCATTAAATTCTGATGCATATAGATTTTCTTTTATTTCTTCATTATCTTGAAGATAAGCAAATTCATAAAAATCATCTACTTCTCTTTCTCCAAATTTACTGTTTAGATATGCTTTATGAACATATCTATCTTCTTTTTTAAGATAATGAGCATCTGAACCTATGACCATCTTTAATCCAAATGCTTTTGCAATAGCTGGGAATCTTTTATTAACTAATATTTGATCACGACTACATCCAGGTGCACATTCTATATAAAAATTATCTTCGCCAAACACCTCTTTGCACCATAATAAAAAATCTACTATATTATTATGTGCGGTTTCCGCACCATTTTTATCTCCAGTTTTTTCTGCGTTAATTAATGCTAAGGTGTTAACACTTAATTCCCCACCTAAACAAGCGGTTGTTCCTATTAAACTATTTGGATATTTTCTTAATATTTCTTCAACATCACTTTTTAAAGTTGGAACTCTCTCAAGACCTCTATCCCAATAACTATTCATCCAAGCTCTTGAAGATAATTCTCTTAATGCTCTATGACCTTTTTTATTTTTTGCTATTAAAATAAAGTGATAATATTTTTGTCCCATATCTCTAGTATCAGTTAAATATATTTCATTACCTAATGCTATTTTAAAATCTGGATATTTTTCTTCTATTTCTTTTTGATAAAAATTAATTTCAGGATGCGAACTGATACATTCATGATCTGTGATTGCAATGCCTGCAAGTCCTAATTCAATAGCTCGATTAATTAAGTCTTTAGGGCGATTAATACAGTCTAATAATCTAAGATTCGAATACATTGTATGAGCATGACACTCAAACCTTTTGCTCCAGTTCATATCACTCCTCCTTATATTTTATTTCTATATTTATTATATCATATTTTTTATATAAAATAAACTATTATTCTGCTCTACGAATCCAGTGTAACTTTGGATATTCTATTTTTTCTTCTTTATTCCACCAAAACCAAGCATATGCTTGTGCAGATGAAGATGTATCTGATAAATCTCCATTTTTATAGCACTTAATTCTATCCACATATACATATACATCAGTAGGCGGATTATCTTTTAAAATATTTGCATATCTTCCCTTTCCTTCTAGGAATTGTAATCTACCTAACATTAATACTCCACGCTCTGCAACTTCTAAAGCTCTAATCGTAAAAGGTTCAATAGTAGAATATGGAGGATTCATTATAATATAATCTATATGTGTATCAATAGGCAATTCATAATTATCACTCAAAAAATCATATTGTTCTCCAACATCATGCGGAAATTCGATTGAAGTAGCACGTTCTTGAATATCTGTGGCTATAATTGCGTCTGGATAATTGTTTGGATTCTGTGCAATATAGTCCTGGATACCTTGATACATATGACCGGCCGCCGCAACAAGGTTCTAATATAACTTTATTTGTTAAATCTAAATCTAATTTGTTTAATATATTAGTTACTTCTGCTATTGGAGTTGAATAATAATCTTTGTTTGCACGTTCTTTATGTTTTTTATCATAGCTATTATATAAACCCTTTTTATTATATGTTTTCATTATCTTTCTTCCTCTTCTAAAATATTTTTTTCTTTTCTTGCTTTTCTCTTACAAAACTCATCAAATACTTTTTCAAACTCTGGGTCTTCCTCAAATTGAAAAAATTTTAATAATCTTAATCCTAAATCACATTTTTCTATCTGTTGTTCTTTATTCTTAACTTCCATATTTAATATTTTTTTAGCAATATCTTCCTTTAATTGCTCTCTAAATTCTAAATCTCTTTTCATAATATTAATCCTTTCTAATTATAACTAATTTTTTTGCAGCGCGGGTGCAGGCTGTATATAGTCAGCGCCTATGCTCTTCTTTATCAAAAGGAAAGCCTTCTTCAATAACTAAAACATTATTCCATTCTGATCCCTGTGCCTTCCAACAAGTTATCGCATATCCATAGGTAAATTGATTTGGAATTTTATCTTTAAAAAATATACTATTTCCCATTTTATAACTAGTTTTCCAATCCAATCCCGATTCTCCAGTTAATATTAATTTCTTATCCATCTCTAATATACCATAATCATCTTCTGTATCAGATATAAAATTAGTTGTTAATATATCTAATTTTTTAGGTTTTCTGTCTCCAGTTATTTTACTTGGTAAATTAATAAATGTGCTAAAACTATCTTTTAAATATCCAATAGTTCCATTAACAAGAGGATTATCATTAACTGAATATACGTCCCAATTATTTTTTAAACAAATAACTTTATCTCCATCTTGTGGGTCTCCGCTTCGCCCTAATAAATCTCTAATTTGATTATTTAAAGCTATTCTAGTTTCATTTTTAGCACATATTATCTGATCTGCCCATAATAACATACCTGTTGTCAGTTCATCTCTATTTAATATTTGAATCTCTTTTCCCTGATAACGAGTTAAAGGTTTTCCAGCTCTTATATTCATAGTTAATTGAATAATTTCACTCTCTTCCTCTTGACGCATAACTTCATCTAAAAATATATGAGGATGTTCTAACAAATGATTGTCTTCATTTTTATTGATTGGCGATAATTGACCGAGGATCTCCTAAGCATATGACGTGAACATTATATTTAATTAATCGTTGTAATAATTCTTTAGGGACCATGCTACATTCATCTACTATAACTATTTTATAAGGTATATCATCTACTGGTTTTCTATAAAAAGTTCCATCTGGTTTTGGAATACTCTCAAATAATAATTTATGTAAGGTGCTTACATTCTTATTACCCTTCTTTTGCAAAACTTGTGTAGCTTTACCAGTAAAGGATGTGTATACTACATCCTTTACTGGATTTATATTCGGTAAAGCAGAAACTATAATTTTTACTAAAGTGGATTTACCTGTTCCGAGCATATCCCGCAATAATAGTATATTTTTCTTTATTTTTATATCTTTCTATTGCTAACTCTAATCCTTGTTTCTGTTTTTCATTTAGCTCCACTAATTATACCCCCTTTAATAAGTCTATAATTATATCTATTTTTTCTAATAATTTTTCTTCATCTTTATCTATCTTTTTTAAATTATTAATTATATCATCATTCTCTCTATGCAATTTATCTATTTCATTTGCAACTGCTTGTATAATTGAATTATTCTTTAAATTCATAATTTCATCATCTTTTATATTTTTCATTTGAGCTATAAAACTAATTGCGGTTAAAATATCTAATAAATCAAATCCATTATTATTATTGTTGTTGTTACTCATTTTTTCACTCCTTTTATAATATAGTTATATTATATCATATTATTTAATTAAAATCAATTAAAATAAATACTTCCCTGAACTGATAATTTCATAATCAGTGATGAAAATTTGTGGAGTAATAAAATTCATTCAATTATTTTGATGGCAAGTTCCAACTATATTAAGAGATAAATATGCCTCCTCAAAATTCTCTAACTTAAAACATTCTTCATCTGTTGCATTAAACTTCATTAAACTAATTTTATTGGGTAGTGTTATTTTTAATGTATTTCCTGTCTTTCTATACACTGTAATCATGTCTTGAGTAATTTTTAAATTTTCTATTGCAACGAGAGCTTCATCAAAATCTTTACCTCATAAATTGCTTAAATTAGCAATAGTAAGAATATCGTTTGCTTGAACATCTGCATCATTATAAATATAATCTACATAGTAAATTGGTTCTGCGGAAATGTCTGTTAATGCAGCATCGGTCTCAGCTAAAAATTCTTCAATCTGATCTGATGATAAACAAATCCCGAAAGGCGTTCTCATGTCCCTGACACCATTCAGCACCAGCCGCTTCGCATATGGTTTTAAAATTTGTTACACCTGTTGCTTCATAACCTCTTGCACTTCCTTGATACAATACTTCTCCATTTTCTTGGTCTACCCCTTCTGATAATATACAACAAGGTCTTTGATATTTATTAGCTATTTTATTTGCTACTAAACCAGCTATATTTCTATTTAACTCTTTTTCATTAAAAGTAAATAATATGACTTTATGTTCTAGTAAGTTTAAATCCTCAATTAAATATTCTAAAATTTCCATCATTTTATCTTGCTCTCTTGTTTGTCTATTTTTAACATTTGTAGACATACGAACTGCTTGGTCTACTAATCTTTCTGTCTCTCCTACTTTATGACCTTTTTTATTAGATAAAATCATCTCAAAAGCTTCATGTTTTAACATTGATTTAAACAATATTTCTTTTTCTTCTAACTCTCCACTGCGTTGAACTGCATTAATCATAGGCACTATATAAAATGCCGCATCTATTGAAGTTATATGTTCACCTAACTTAAATTTATTTTTTTGCCACATTTCATAAATATATGGATTGTGAATATTTTCAGGTTGAAAGCCTTTCATAATTAAATGTTTCGTTTCTATTGACGTTAAAGACATCATATCACCGCGTTAAACCAAGAGCTACTAAATCTAAATAATAATCTGCATAATTAGTTTGCATTTTTTCGTCTACATATCTACAAAATTGATATACAACTCCAACTCCTGATAAATCTTTATTAGGATAATTAGATAATTGATTATTTATTACAATGGCGTCATTACTTATTTTATCAGCTAAGTGGTGGTCTAATATAATTATATCTTTACCTAATGCTTTTAATGTGGCATGGGCTTCATAATCATTAGATCCAGCGTCTGGGACTAATATCAAATCAAAATTATGTGAATTAATATAATCCATACAATCATTTAAGCCATGCTGTTTACCTTCATGAACCCACCATTTTAAATTTGTTTCTACCCAATTTGGAACTAAATCATGTAAATAATTAATTAATAACGCGGCAGATGTAAAACCATCGCAGTCACAATCTACAATAACCAAAGCATTATGATTTGCGGAAATATGAGATATTAAACACTGAGCTGCTGTCATTAAACAACTTTGACCAAATGCTTCAGGTTTATTAATATCCGCGTCTGTCGTATTTAAGTAATGTTCAACTTCTTCTAGTGGAATATGTCTATTTGTTAAAATAGTTTGTATTGTTGAATAATTAGAATTAATAGGGTTTATTAATTTATATTTCATTATTTTTCTCCTCTTTTATTTTATAATATTTACATAAATGATTTCAATTTGTAAAATGAATCATTTTATCTTTTAAGATACACATTTCGTAATCTGGACATTCTAATCCCATAACTTTAGTTGAAGGACTTTCATATTTATAATATTTACATCATTTACATTTTTGATGTTTTTGTCTATATGTTTCTATCTCTTTATCCATTATATCATTATCCTCCTTTCAAAAAGTTGCATAAAAATTTAATAATATTAATATTTTGACTTTTATTATTTTTTCTCATTTTTAAATATCTCATTTAATTTTGTTTCTATATTCTCTTTATAATTTATACGATATAATGGAATATTATTATTTTTACATCAGTCATTTTTATATTTATCATGTTTTTTTATGTATTCTAAGTTTTTTCATTTATCATTATCTATAAAATGTTGTATTCCATCATATTCTATAATAAAAGAATTATCTATATAAAAATCAAAACGGGCTAAGAAATTTGTATCAGGGAAACGGCAAGTATCAAAAGTTTTTTCTTGTTCAAAAGGGATATTATTTTTAAAAAGTCAATTTTTAATGAATAATTCTCCTTTAGATTTCTGACATCCACAAGATTGAATTAATCCTTGAGTTAATAATGTCCCTCTAATATTAGTAAAAGCTCCACAATCACATTTACATTTTCAGACAATACACCCATAATCTCTTGTATTTAATGGTTCTATTGCAGTTAACATACCAAATTTTCTATTAGTTAAATCTTTCATTTTTAATTTTTTATTATTTTTGATTATATTTTCTTTTCTAAGACATCCACAACTCATAGTGTGACCGGTTTGTAAATCTCTTCTTTTTACTATACATTTATTTCCACATTCACAGATACAATTTCACTGAACTTCTTTTCCCTCATTAATAGCCCTGTCTATTACAGTTAATCTGCCAAAATGTTTTCCAGTTAAATCTAACAATTTACCCATTATAAAGTTATTCTCCTTTTAAATAATTCTATAAATTTTTCTTTTCCTTCATCAATTGGGCTTGACTTTTTTTTAGATAAAATATTATTCTCTTTATCTCATAAGAAAGAAATTTGTATATATTTAGAATATTTTATATTAATATTTTTTAATAGCGTTATTTGATTTTTTCATCTATCGTCCCCTATTTCTTCAAAATCTTTATCAAATGCTATGACTATTTCATCTACGTCTAAATTTTTTAAAAGTTGAACTTGATAATTTGTTAAATTACTTCCACAAACCGCCACAGATATATCATTTTCTACTCCAAAATATGATTGATAAAGAAGTGAGCTTTTTTCTCCGTTCAAATACAATTGCTTTTTTTATTTTCCTAATATTATCTTTGCTATTGTTTAAGTTATATAAATTAAATCCTAATGGGTGGTTATACATTTGATAATTTAAAATAGCAGGTTTATATTTTCCACTTTCTTCTTCTTCTTTAATTAATGTTCTTTCTCTAATTCCAATTAATTTACCATCTATATTATAATGCGGAATCACTATCCCCCATGAAACTGGATCAAATGCAATCCCGCAATTATTCATGACTTCTTGAGATATACCTTCTCTTAACCACATAGGTATTTTTGGTTTTGGTAGATATTTTAAAATTTTATTATCATAAAATTTAAACTCAATGATTTTTTCTTGTTTTTCTTGAGAACTATTTTGTTCATATTTATTAAGAATTTGCCAATCACTTATATCTTCTTCGTCAAATGAAAATTTTTCAGTAGAAATTGTCAAATTAAAAAAAGTGATTACAAACTGAATAGCTTTATATAATGTAAAATCAATACCTTCATTTTTTTTATTTTTTATAATTAAATCATATATATCAAAAGTGTCAGCACATTCAGTATAACATCTGAATAATTTTGTATTATCATAATAAAATAATTTATGTTGATGACCACCATGACATATAGTTCTAGATATAATATAATTTTCTTTCAACTGCGGATCTCCACCAAGAGCATATAATAAATCTTTTATTTGTTCTATTGTTAAATTATTTTTTATATTTTCTGACCATTCTTTTAAATTATTCATGAATTTTCACACCTTCTTTATTTAATTATATCATTATTTATAAATATAATCAAATAAAGATTTAAAAAGCCGATGTTTGTAATTTTGTTGATACGTTAATTTTTAAATCTGGTAAATCTATTAATTGATAATTATAGTCAGTACAGAACATAGGTATAACGCGGCAAGTTCCCTGGTTTGCCTTACACCATAATAAAATATCTTTATATTGACCTCTACGATTTTTATAAACTGAAATTTTAATTACAGGTTCTTCAAACTTAAATCTATTTATTACTTCTCTTAATGCTTCTTTATCCTCTTTACTAGTCTTGAGCATAATAAGTCCGACAATCGATCTTGTCTGCAATACTCTTTGCGCCGACGAAGTAAGTTCTGATCATAAACCTGAGCCGAGGTATAGTCTGCATTAAGCTGGGTAGCAGTAAGGATGAACACTCCATATTCATTACATATATCTTTTAATTTAATTGAAATCATAAATAAAACATTATCTTCTCTTAAGCCCTTTATTCCAGTTTTTGATGTAACTTCACTTAGAATTTTCATGCTTGTATGCAGATAGTCGAAACAGATGTAACGCACACCCCATTCCTGTATTCCAAATTTAATTGTATTTTCAATATCTTTAATAGAAAAATCTGGTAATTTTTTAATATATAAAGGACATTTTTTAATAAGTTCAGCTGCATATAATACTCTTTCCAATTCTCCAATTTCATAAGCGTTATATATAATATGATTTTCATTCACATCAGATAAAAATGCCAGCATCATAGTTTGTATCTCATCTATTTCTTGTTCTGTTGTAATAAACATAGTAGGCTCTTTTGTTCCATTTTCAATCCATTTTCCTTGATCTGAATCATATATCTTATCACAAGCTATAAAGCATGCATCTGCAATCATACTGCGGGTTTTTCCAACACCTGTCGCCGCAGACCTTAAATAAAATTTCTTTAAACGAGCTCCACGTGTAATTGTATTAATGAGTGGCCCAAACATAGGATAACCTACTTCAGGTCTTTTTTGTAAATTTTCAATAAGCTCTGCCATCTTATCTCCTGCCTGAATAAAATCATTATCCGAATCATCTACATATTTCATTCTAACCTCTGTTATTTTTTTATCTATTAAATCTGCTATTGAATCAAGAGAAGCATTATCTAACCAATCTTCTTGAGCTTGTTTTTTCTTTGCATCTAATATATTATTAATATCATACAGTCATTTTAAATCAACGCCTGCTTTATTATACATACGCAAGAGTGTCATCTTTTTCATTCTCTGATAATAATAATCAAAAGTAGATAACTGTATATTTTCACTTATTTTTTGTAGGTATTCATTTCCTCTATATGTCTTATATATCGCTAAACTTTTAGGTCTATCTTTTAAATAATCTTCTATGGTGTTAACGTTTACTTCTTTTGCTCCTAAAAGATGTAAATTATAAATTGAACCAAATAATATTTTATGAAAATCTTGTATAAAGTCATCTTCATTAAAAAAATATTTTTCATTATCCAATAGTGTCGGATTTTTATAGACGCATCCTATTACTTGAATTATTGATGTTGTATCTACATATTCTGCCATTATATATCCTCCTTTATTCTTCTTCATTTAATTTAAACATTTTTAATGGTTGAGTAAAAACTCTCGGAGATGGAATCTCTATTTTTTCAGTTTTTGGTTTATATTCATTTATGCCATCATTAACTATTTTTGCTAAATAAATCGTATAATAATATTTTTCAGCATCTTTATAAATATAAGGAACTATACCAATTCCATCCCCAGCTAAATCTATTGTATGATTTTGTATTTCATACCACCAATAAAGAGTTTTTAAAATACCAGAATAACTATAACCATATTCTTCTCTAAAATTTTTTATTTGTTTTCTTATTTTTATATTTAAGGTTTTCATATTGAATAACTTTTTAATGTATAATTCTAAATTATTATAATCTTTTTCATCTTGCGGAATTGATGCATCAATTTGTTCTGCACAACTTTTATGAGCATAACGCCTACCTCCAACTTCAACAAAAGGTTCTATATCTCTGTTAAATTTTTGATTACAATATTTACATATAACAAAATGTTGTGCCATAATCCAAACACCTCTTTTCTATAATTATATTATATTATATATTTTAATAAAAACCAACAAAAGAGAAGATAACTTAATTGAAATATCTCCTCTCGTTTTTTTTTCTCTTTATTTATTATTTTATTAAATCTTCTAAATCTAATACTATTAAATTAAGCATCTCTACTTGGTCTCTAGTGCATTGACTTGCTTTTTTACCTTTTCCTAAATATTTCTCAGTAATTTGAGTAATCTTAGGAGTCCAAATTTCTGCCATTTCTTTTTCATTATGAGAAGATATAATTTTTCCAACTATATTTTCAAATTTTGTTTTTATAACATCAAAATCTAATTCCTCTATTTTAAATTCATTTTTTTCAGTTGTTACGGCATCAGAACCCTTTTCTCTTGCAACAACATCAATAGCTTCATTTAGAGCCTTAACTAAAGAATTATAATCTGCAGGGACTTCTTCCACTATATATTTAAAACGGCAACCGCACATTACTGATCCATCTTGAGAACGAAGTTTTATTTTTCTTACTGATGTTCCATCTGTTGTATCAGCATACATATACCCATAGATATCTGCCATATTTTCAATAATTCTATTATAAGTATCTGATACAGAAGGTCTTATAATAGAATATTCTGTGCCATCTGCCTTTTTAAAGCTTCCTTCTTTGTAGTGAGCAATAAAATAAACAGCATATCCTAATTGAGCTATTGTTCTAAACACATCTTCAAATTCTTTTTTAAGTAATGTCCATCCTTGACCATAAGGAATCTCGCCTAAGGCATTAACACCATTTTGTCCACAAATATATTTTTCACAATATGTTGCGGCAACATCGACAGTATCTATAATAATTGTATTAAAACTTTCTTTGTTTTCAGGTTTTTTTAATTCTCTTACTACTTGTTTTACTTCAGACCAAGAAGTAATATCTTGAGCAATAATATCTTCTATTGCATTATATCCACGCTCGAAAGCGAGTAATAGTGGTTTTGGCATTTGTGCCCCTAGACTTGTCTTACCGAACTTTAGGTGCTCCATAAATATAAGTAATATATCCACTTAAATCACGACTAATTTTATGAGGGGTTAATTTTTGTAAATCTATCATTTTTATATCTCCTTTTTACTTTATTTTATTTTTATATAAAAGAGGAAGAGCTAAAACTCTTCACTCTTTCTAAAAACTAAATGTCGCTGTCTTTGTTGCTGTAATCGTATTATTAGGAATATTTGGTTGAGATGATACATTATTAGCCTTTTGAGCTTTATATTCATCACTACGTCTCTTTGTGTCTGCTAATAATAATTCCCTATCTTGCATAGCTTTTTGAACCTCTGCCATTGTTAATACAGTCTCATCTCCAAAATCATAAGATACTTTAGAGGCTCCAGTAATAATCCATTCTCTAATTTTTCTTTCACGAGTTCTAACTGCTTCTTCTCCAAATGCAGTTTCTTCTTTTATCTCATCTATAATGGAACCACAATTAATTCTACCCCATACCTTTGTAAAGACAGGTTCATTTTGAGAAGCATTTAAGTCTTCAAAATGTGCCATTCCATCTGGGTTTCTTACTATAAAATCTACTGGAAGTATAGCATTTCTAAAATTAAATACATATCCCCTTACAACTACATAATCTTTATCTATATTCTTCTCTGGGTCTACCTCCACCCTTACTACGTTTGTAATTAACATATCTTCTGTAAATGTATTTCTTTCATTTTCTGGGCATAATTCAGATATTATAGAAACGAAACCACCTTCATTAACTTTTGTAGAGACTAATCTATCATCCTGTGTATAAAAATCATTTACTGCTAAAGCAGTATCAATTCTCACCTTTGTAGCTTCATCTTTTCCATTTGTTATCCAAGTCTTTCCAGAATTAATAATTTTATCTAAATTAGTATATGTTGCGTTTTTATTTCCTGAATTAGTTGTTTCTACAACATATGTAAAATGAACTGGGATTATAACTAATCCATTTTCATCTACCGCTATTTCAAGATTTCCTGATATAAATTCTTTTCCAAAATTTGGAGAAGTATTATTTTGAACAGTCTTTTTTACTAAATTATGTTGATAAATTCTACCAACTATACATTCATTATTAATCATTTTTTTCATTTTTAATTTTCTCTCCTTTTTTAATTTTTTCTTTTTCTTCTTTTTTATTTATATATAAATTATAGCAAAAATTTTTATCTTAGTCAAGTTGTGCAGTTTTACCTAAGCTAGTTAGTTGATATGTTATAGGATTAGTTCCTACTTTTTCACAATAGCCTTCGTTAATTAACTTTCTGAGTGAACCTGAAACAGAACGAGGAGACATAAATAATAATTCACCAATCTGTTTTGCATTAAAACCTCTATAATCATTTGAATTATCTTTCATACATTGTAATATCTTTTTTCCATTATCAGTAAAATTAGGTTTTATTTTATTTCTCAATTCTTGATAGAATATATTAGCATCATCACTTAATTGTTCTTTAATATTAATAGCACTATCTATTTCATCTAAAAATTCCTTCATATTCATTTCTTTTTCATTCCTCCTTTTGTTTTTTCTTAATTATATTGTATCATTTTTATTTTTATAAATCAATTAAGTTTTTTTATTTCCATGATTGCTATTATATCCATAATCATATGAATTATACAATGATATATAGAAAGCTTCTTTCTCATCTAAAAACTGTGAAGAACACTCTTCTAATAATTCAAAAGTAAAATTGTCTATACCTTCTTTTCTCATTGCTTTATATAATTTATTTGCTGCGGGAGTGTCAATACCCAACCCACATTTTATATGTTCTCTAAATCTCTCTTTTATATTTCTTGATTGACCTATATAACACATTTTATTTTCTTTATTTGTAATTTTATATATTCCGCATATTTCTTTAGTGCCTAATACCCTAGAAGCTAATTCATTTACTTTTTTAGAATAATAGGTTTGTCATATAATCATACGAATTGGACGCGGATCTCTTAATTCACTTTCAATAGACTGAAGTATTCTTATTTCTTTTTTACCTATATCATCAATAGACAATGAATAATATTCTGATTGCTGTTGTATTTTTTCTTCCTCTAATTGAGCTTGAATTGCGGCGGCGCGTGTTGATAACATTTTATTTAATTCATCTTTAATTTGACCTGTTTCCGCAATTAATTTATTCTGAATATTTCCGTAACTCTCTTCTAATAATTTTAACGACTCTTGATACTCTCTCTCTTTATTTTGATATTCTATATCTAACACATCTACATAATTTTCAAATGCTTTTTTAGATACCTGCGCGGATTCTTCTGCTGATTGTTGAATAGTGTTTAATAATTTTTGTTTTCAATCTATTTTATTTTGTAAATCTTCTGCTTGTTTAATTAATTGCAAACTCTTATTTTCAATTTCTTTATTTTTTTCTTCAATTTTTTGATTAATACTATTAATTTCTTTATTTTTATTTTTTTCTTTATTATACAGGTAAAGTAAAAATAAATTTACAAATATTAATAAAGAAAATATTATAATTCTTCACATTAATATATTTTCCTTTCTATAAAAATAGCAGAGAGACGATTATCTCTCTGCTTTATATAATTTTTTTATTCAGCTTTTTCATCTGGCTCATCAGGATTGAAAGCTAAACCTGCTTCTGTTAATCTTATTATTTTTACACTTTTAGGACTTCCATCTTCTTTTTCTATTTCTGCAGGAATTCTCTCCATTAGACCTTTCTTTTGAAATGCAGATGTAACAATTCCATTAACTCTTTTTACATCTAATCCTGTTCCTTCAGCTATATCAGCAGCTGTAAGATTTCTTTCGCTATTAGCTTTTACAAATTCAAATACTGTTCTACTATTTGGTTTTAACATATTTTTTCTCTCCTTTTTAATTTTATTTTTTATTTTTTCTTTATGTATATATTATAACATAAAATTTTTATTATGTCAAAAAATTTTTTTCTGTTATATATATATCAATTTTTAACATATCATCTATTGATAATAAATTTGTTAATTGTTCAATTTTATTAACATTTTCAGATATGTTGATTCCGATTTTTACACTCTAATTCTAGATTAAAAATCTGTTTTGCAATATTTTTTAATTCTTTATCACTTTTCATATATTTATTATATCAAAAATTTTTTTATAAATCAAACATATCTATGAAGGCTTGCTCATCAATAATCTGTTTACCTAGTTCTTTATACTATAAATTGACTTGTTTCTAATAATAAATCTTCTAAACATAAATCATTAAAATGTGTATAAGGAATTCTTATCAATAGAATATTATTTTCTTTACATCATTTATTTTTATATCGATCATGTTCTTGAATTTTACTAAAATCTCCTCATGAACCAGTAGGTTGATAAAAATGTTGTTGCCCATCAAATTCAATTAAATATTTGTTATCAACAAAAAAATCAAATAAAGCTAATTTTTTAGTGTCACTAAAACGACAACTATTAAAGGTATATTGAGTTTGATATTTAATATTATTTGCATCTAATATTTGAATAATTTTTAATTCGCCTTGTGACTTTATACAGCCACAAGATTTAGTTAACCCTTGTGTAAGACTTGTACCACAAATATTTTTAGTATTTCCACAATCACATTGACAGAGCCAATAGGCTTTATAATTTTTTGTAAAAGAAAAATCTTTTACAACTAATTTACCAAATCTTTGTCCTATTAAATTTTTAATCTTATTTTTTCCAAGTTCATGTACTAAGCAACCACAAGATTTAACTTTATCATTTCTTAAATTATTTCCAGAAACATAACAGATATTTCCACAATCACACAAACATTTTCATAAAAAACGATTAGATGAATCTTTTTGAGATGTTTTTTCTATCACTGTTAATTTATTATATTTATCTCCTAATTGTATTAATCCTTTTTCAGATAGTTTATTTTTTCTTACACATCCACAATTAGAAGAAATACCTTTAATTAAACTTGCGCTTCTGACATCTCTTATAGTTCCACATTCACATTGACACGTTCAATATACTAAATTATTTTTATTTTCTCCTCTTTTTATTACTGTTCATTTTCCAAATTTTTGATTTGTTAAATCTTTTAATTTAGCCATTTGATTCAAGCCTCCTCTTATTTTATCATATTTAAAAATTCTTCTTCCGTTATTATTTGAATATTTAATTTTTTGGCTTGAGCACATTTGTCAGAATTACTATTAATATCATTATTTATTAAATAATTTACATTTTTACTTACTGCACCAACTACTTTACCTCCTAATGAAGTAATAAAACTAGCTAATTCATCTCTATTCTTCCATCTATCTTTATTGATAAGTTTACCAGTTATACAAAATGTAAGACCTTCTAATTTTTGTTCCTCTCTTTCTTTTTTATTTTCTTCTATGATTAAATAATTTTCCACAATATAATCTATTTCAGTATAATCAAAAGTAAGTAAATTATTTTCCATTATTTCTCCAATGCCATCATATTGTATAAAATTAGTTTCATTGCGGAAATCACTCCATGTTCTATAATGATTAGCTAAATCTTTGGCAACTCTAACTCCAATTTCAGGTATACCTGCTGCCG
>Ga0326514_10000864_pt1 | contig 20032 bp, 22 predicted proteins | sample 3_2548_0518_D_FD_203653 | JGI IMG/M metagenome (GOLD analysis project Ga0326514, IMG submission 203653) | Bovine rumen microbial communities from UC Davis, California, United States - 3_2548_0518 | ecosystem: Host-associated > Mammals > Digestive system > Stomach > Rumen | place: USA... | reverse complement strand
CGGGAGTGTCGGTGCAGAAGTCAATCCTGTACAACCAGAGAACATTGAATTATAACAAGAGTTTGTAAGTGTTGTTGCAGGAAGGGCAGGGGCAGAAGTCAATCCTGTACAACCAGAGAACATTGACCAATAACAACCAATAGCAAGTGTTGTTGCAGGGAGCTATAGCTATGACACATCAGTAATGCCTGTATAATTCTTGAACATATTGTAGAATTCATAATTCCTGCTTATTTCTGTTAATTCAAGATAATCTTCTTCTCTATCCATTGACATAATATTACCAGAAAGTGTACAGGGGGCAGTGCCACCAAAAACACCATAATTAAAATTATTTAAATTCTATGTTGCATCTTTGATGTTTGACCAGACCTGTATGGTGTCCCCCTAACTTACATTGACTGTTGTTATTGATGTAGAAGATCCGCTAAGGGTGACCGGCTCCCCGTCGTTCAGACTGTACTTCGTCGTCGCCGCGCGCCTTACAACCATCCAGGTACCTGATCCCGAGAAGGTGAAGGTCAGAGGATTCTCTGCGATTTCCTCCCACTCGAGGTTGTCGGTGTACTTGTACTTGACTCCGTTCACAATCGCTTTCTGTCCGACGAAAACGCATTCCCTCGCGAGGAGTTCCGACATCGAGCTGACAGTCACAGTAAACTCAGGAGCTTCCATCTCGTCATACTCCTCGAGGTATTCAAAGTCTCCGTATGAATATGAGGTTTCTGTTCCGCCTCCGTACACCGTTCCCGTCGGCATCAGCGCCTGTTTTGCAACAAGGTCGAAAAATCCATATGCATTGTTTGTATCCTTGTAAGGAACAAGATCCATCACAAGCTCATCGCCCTCGTACACCTTGAGGTAGTAGTACTTCATGAAGTCAGTGCTTGATGAAATCTGCATCGGGTTGGTTCTGCCGGCTGATTTTGCCGTTGTATTAATTATATTACTGTTGGTAGACAGGTTCTTGACATAGTAGTTGCCGATTTCGAACTCGAACTCGCTTCCGGTTGTGTTTACATATTGCCGGCCAGATTCATAATCATAATATAATCTGTCGCTGGCCCAGAACACACGCCAGTCATTGTTGTCATTCCAGTTGCCCGAAACGCCGTAGTCGCAGATGATGCCGCCGTCACCGCCGTCCCGTGTTTTGTTAACTTTAACCTGTATCCTCGTGTTTGTCTTGAAGGGCCTTCCCAGATTGAAGGTGCCGAGGTACTCTGACTTTCTCTCGATGTATTCAGGTCCCGTGATTGTGGTGGCGGTTCCCTCAAGCTCACCGAGGTCCGTCCACTGGCCTCCGGTGTACTTCCACTCGTGCTGGTTCCAGATGCCGAGCTTGCCCTCGTATCCGGGATCGGACGACGACGATGCGAACTGACCGTATTTCTCGTAATCATTTGACGAGTTCTTCACGTACCACTTGGCCGCTGTCTTGTCATACACCCAAGTCTGCGTGCCCTGGTAGGACGAGATGGAGGATACGACGTCGTAGCAGATGTGCTGTGTCACGTTCAGGGGCCAGATGGTGTCACCAAGGCGGGTACGGACACTCGAGAATGAAGTGCCCGCCCGGTTCTTGATGGAATTGATGTTAGATAAATCTATAATCATACCTATTGTGCTTGATTTTATTGGATGAAGTAGTATTCGTACACCTTTTCGTTTGACTGGAGGAGGTCATACTGTGACTGGGTTCCTGTCCAGATGAGGTGGTTGAGGTCGTACTTGATGCTGGTGATTGAGGAATCGATTTCCTGATCTTTCTCTTTCAATCCGGTAATAGAGCTGTCAATCTCGGTGTCCTTGGATTTCAGACCGGTGATTGAGGAATCGATTTCCTGATCTTTCTCTTTCAATCCGGTAATAGAGCTGTCAATCTCGGTGTCCTTGGATTTCAGACCGGTGATTGAGGAATCAACATCTGTGAACAGACCCTTAACATATGTAATGCTAGAATCGATTTCAGTATCCTTGTCCTTCAAAGAAGTTATACTTGAATCGATTTCAGTATCCTTGTTCTTAAGACCAGTGATTGAGGAATCAACATCTGTAAACAGTCCTTTCACATAAGTGATTGAGGAATCGATTTCGAGGTTTTTCTCCTTGAGTCCGGAAATAGAGCTGTCAATCTCGGTGTCTTTGTTCTTCAAAGAAGTGATTGAACTGTCAATCTCCTGGTCTTTTTCTTTAAGGCCTGTAATTGATGCATCAACATCAACAAACAATCCCTTGACATAAGTGATTGAAGAATCGATTTCAGTGTCTTTCTCTTTCAGTGATGTAATGCTAGAGTCAATCTCTGTATCCTTGTTCTTAAGAGAAGTAATACTAGAATCAATCTCTGTATTCTTTTCCTTGAGAATTCCGATTGAAGCATCTACATTTTCAATCTCACCCGCAACTTCAGTCAATATTGCTGTATGTTCATTCTACATTAAGCTAACAAGAGTATCACTGTCTGTAATTCCTTCAAGGAAGCTAACCAATTCATTATATGAATCAATTACATCGTTAACTTCATCGGAAGTCATTGTTGTAAGAGTGGTTTCAAGCTGATTAACACTTGCATTGATTGTTGTGATTGAGGAATCGATTTCAGTATCCTTGTTCTTCAAAGAAGTGATAGAGGAATCGATATCAGGGAACAATCCCTTGACATAAGTGATTGAAGAATCAATTTCCTGGTTTTTCTCTTTCAGCGATGTAATGCTAGAATCAATCTCTGTATCTTTGTTCTTCAAAGAAGTGATTGAACTGTCAATTTCTGTATCCTTATCCTTCAAAGAAGTAATACTTGAATCGATTTCAGTGTCTTTGTTCTTCAAAGAAGTGATTGAACTGTCAATCTCCTGGTCTTTTTCTTTAAGGCCTGTAATTGATGCATCAACATCAACAAACAATCCCTTAACATAAGTGATTGAACTGTCAATCTCACCAGTCTTATCTTTCAATCCAGTGATTGAAGAGTCAATTTCAGTATCTTTCTACTTGAGAATTCCGATTGAAAGATCAATATTGTTAAGGGCTTCAGTTGGATCATTAACATTATTAATTCTTGTTGACAAATCTGCAACAGACGAATCAATGTTTGTAATCCACTCCTTGACATAAGTAATACTTGAATCGATTTCAGTATCTTTCTCTTTTAGTGATGTAATGCTAGAATCAATCTCGGTGTCTTTGTTCTTCAAAGAAGTGATTGAACTGTCAATTTCTGTATCCTTATCCTTCAAAGAAGTAATACTTGAATCAATTTCAGCGTCTTTCTCTTTTAGTGATGTAATGCTAGAGTCAATCTCAGTATCCTTGTTCTTCAAAGAAGTGATTGAACTATCAATCTCTGTGTCCTTATCCTTCAAAGAAGTTATGCTAGAATCAATTTCAGTGTCTTTTTCTTTAAGGCCTGTAATTGATGCATCAACATCAACAAACAATCCCTTGACATAAGTGATTGAAGAATCAATTTCCTGGTTTTTCTCTTTCAGCGATGTAATGCTAGAGTCAATCTCTGTATCCTTGTTCTTAAGAGAAGTAATGCTAGAGTCAATTTCAGTATCTTTCTACTTGAGAATTCCGATTGAAAGGTCAATATTGTTAAGGGCCTCGGTTGGATCGTTAATAGTATTGATTCGGGTTGAAAGGTCTTCAACAGATGAATCAACGCTTGTAATCCAGTCCTTGACATATGTAATTGAACTGTCGATTTCCTAATCCTTTTCCTTGAGTCCAGAAATCGAGCTGTCAATCTCACCCGCTTTATTCTTCAAAACACCAATCGAACCATCAATCTCCTGATCCTTTTCTTTAAGATTTCCGATTGAAAGGTCAATATTTGCAAAGGCTTCAGTGTAATCCTCAATTCCGTTAATCAGTTCGGCCAGGTCGCCGATCTGTCCTTTTATTCCGGTTATTGAGCTGTCAATCTCACCCACTTTATTCTTCAGTCCGGCGATTGATGCATCTGTGTCGTAATCCTTCAGCTTGAGGGATGTTATACTCGAATCGATTTCACCCGTCTTGTTCTTGAGGCCGGAAATCGAGCTGTCAATCTCACCCACTTTATTCTTCAAAACACCAATCGAACCATCGATTTCCTGAACCTTTTCTTTAAGTCCGGTGATTGAAGAGTCGATGTTTGCCATCGCTTCTGTATATTCGCCGATTCCTCCGACAAGTTCGGTCAGGTCGCCGATCTGTCCTTTTATTCCGGTTATTGAGCTGTCAATCTCACCAGTCTTATCTTTCAAGCCGGTGATTGAACTGTCAATCTCACTCACTTTATTCTTCAAAACGCCAATCGAACCGTCGATTTCCTGATCCTTTTCGCCGAATCCGGTGATTCTTCCTGAGACGTCCTCGATTTTAGCGCTCAAGCCGCTGTCATGGTCCTGTATCATGTCTATCACCTCGCTTCTGGTCACCAGGCTTCCGAGGTTCGGCATCAGCTCGCCCACGATGACGACGTTGTCAGTGAGGAGGTTTGTCTCTTCCGGATCGTATTTCTCGAGCCAGCTCCTTGTGACGGCCTGGAATGCCTCCACGTCGCATGAGTTTTCGGCCGCCGTGTGCCTGTTGATGAAGGCGGTGAAGATGTGCTTGCCGTCCTCAATGGGCTTGAACGCGAATGTAATCACGCCGTTCGCCAAATCTGTCACCTGGGGGATGATGATGATCCTTTTCTGGTTGTGCGGATAGGTGATCTCCACCTCAACCTTGTCTGCCTGGAACAGCTGGTACGGTTCATTGTTCCCGAGTTTCAGATGCCAGGAGAAGTTAATGGTCTTGCCAACTTTGATGTAGTTCATGTCGTCCTACTTATGTTAATTTTGCTAAGGAAAAGCCTTGCTGAAAGGCTTTCAATATTTATTGTAAAAGAGAGGCCCCGGCCGGCGGGACCCCTCTCCTCTGTAAAGTTTAAAAATTTGAAGGCGAAAGATTTAAAAGGTGTAAAAAGTAAATCGTTAAAGCATATATTATATATTATTTATGCGTGAAAGTCTTGACTTTTTCTTTTCTTTCAAACAAAAAACCGGAACCAAATTAAACCAAAACCGAACCGGAACCAAATCCAAATCCGAATCAAACCGGATTATCCGCAGTAGAACAGCGCCCAGTAGCTTCCGGTGGAGATGACCATCATCGCGTACCCGCCGACATCGTAATCGTTCTGCGGAGACTTGCTGTTCGGCGCCAGGAAGTAGTTGTTGTCGGTGTCGTTTGTCCAGAGGGTGATGCTCTTGTTGGAGATGTTCTTGATGTAGAACTTCTTGCCGATGTTGAAGCTCGCTGGGGCGTCCAGGTAGAAGTACGGGTCTCCTCCCGAGTAAGATCCGGTGAACACCACGAAGCAGTCGGAGTCAAGGAGGTGCATGTTCGGCCTGAGGGCGGCATTCGGGTCATTGTAGGAAACGCCAATGTAGGTGATGTCGAGCGTCCTGACCGGGCAGACGGACTGGATGTCGCCGGTCCATCCCTGGTAGGTCCTCTGGACAGCCCCGTTCTTCAGGAGGATCTCTGCGTCCCCGTGCCTTATCTGGTACTTGTCATCCTTGATGTAGAGGAAGTCGGAATTCGACGTGCGGCATATGAGGCCGTCCGAACCAATCTTGGTGACGTTGTTCGAGTTGGAGACAACCGTCAGGCGGATGATGGACTCGTGACCGATCTCCTGGTCAGTCGGGAGGAAGGAGCTCGTCCCCCTGTAGTAGACCGTCACGCCGAAGTACACGAAGATGTCGTCTAAGGTCTTGAACGTCTCGCCGGAAACGCGCTTGAACCCGGGGCCGTCAATGCTCACGGCGAATGTGGTGTAGTTACGGCTGAACCTGTTGCTGGTCTGGGTGTATGAGCTTCCGGACGGGACGATGTCAAGCCCCTTCCAGGAATCACGCGAGGGGGTGCAGTAGACACCCATCTCGGCGATGCTCACGTCACCGATGTTGTCGCTGAAGACAATCGTCTCGATATTGTCTATCTTGACGGACGAACCGGCCTTTATCAAGAGCGCGTTCGAGAAATAAGTGCATGCGTACCAATGATACTGCCCATCACTATAGACATGGGTGGGCTTCGCATCTGCCGTCGCGTACTTGGTGAAGCTCCAGACAGAGGAATCGTAAATCGAGGAGTTGGAGATGACGATGCAGGGTTCGTTGTCATTGTAGAGCACGAATCCGGAAGATGCGTCGTACAGGTTCAGCTGTCCGGTGATGTCTGTATATGCCGCGTCCAGCGATATGTGGCCGGCAGAAACATCGATTCCGGTCTTCCTCTTCATCTCGTCATAAACGGCAAGCTCGATGTTGGAAGCCGTCATGTTTAATTCCGAATGGATCTATTTGCTTGTCATGAAGGATGAATCGAGGTAGGTTGATATGTTCCAGACGCTCATCCTGATTGAGTCGGCCGTCTGCACGAATGTTGAGTTCTAGGTGTACTCCCCGAACCGCCCTGAAAGCTCGTCCACATAAGTAGAGACATCGGTGAACTTTGTCCAGAGGGATGAGACATCAAGGTGGAACTGGGCCATCTGGTCATGGAGTCCGTCAATCGAGGTGTCAATGTACTGGTAGATGATGTTCGTCTCCTTCTCGGTGACCTCGAACAAGGAGAAAGGCTCGACCGCCATGTTGATGTGCCTTGAGTCGAGGAGGTTTCCGCTTGCATCCCTCAGCTCGACGTGAAAGATGCTGGGCAGCTCCAGAGCCTTGTAATTATACCAAGCATAGGGGGTGTACTCTATCCACTACTGGGTGTACTCGTCCCATTCCTAGACGGGGTCGCCTTTTAAAATCTAGTTGTTGTCGAAGTCCCACAGATAATTTGTAAGCGTCCTGTCTCTCCAGTTAATCTTAGCCACCTTGCCGCCGATGTTGTAATTAGTTCCTGTATAATTGCTTCCCACCATCGATGGATCAGCCGGTTTGGCCGGTATCCACTTAAGCTCTTCTGTACGTGGACCAAGTGCAGTACCACCCTGGAAATGCCTAAAAAAACCGTCGTAATTATTAATGCGCATATTTGGGTTATTAGGGTAAAACAGCCAATCAGGCGAATACCTCATGTCAGTTCTGTAAACACCAGGGTGCTGGCTGTTCTAGGAAGCGTCATATTTAGTGTTATTAGCCCAAAACTAGTCAGCAATTATCTGACATGTCCATCCAGACGGTATTGTGCTGAGGTATTCATCGTGAATAGTCCCGTCCTGGCTTAGCGTCTTGTGCTGAATACTATAACAGAGCCCCAGGTGGAAGTCTCCTGAAGCATCAATCATCGCATACTCAGCTTCCGGGAAGAGCCGGTACTCGCCCAGGATGCCGAACTCAACATACCCGGTCTCGCCCTTGACGAGCTTGCTGAACCTGACGCTGGTCCTCTTGTACTAAATGGTGGACGATCCCTCCGGCAAGATGCCGTACTGGAAGGTGAGAAGACGGTCTGACAGTCCTGTCCAGGAGTCGAAGTAGTCAGGATGGACGACGATTTCATACTTGTGGTGCGTCTGGATGGTGGTCCCGTTGATGGTGACAGAACCGGTGTGGGTTGAGACATCATTGTCCCTAATCAGAACATAAGGGTTGAGGAGCTCATACTCTCCAGGGTCATCATTCACATACGTCGGCCAAGCGGCAAAGTCGGCTTCGTGACCGTTCAGTAAGAGCTCGACGTCAAGGTGGATGGATGAGTCGACAAGCGCGTTTCCGGACGGGTCACACTGGACAAACACCTGGGGCTGGCTTATCTTCACCTCGTAAATCTCCGGATAATTTGGGATATACGGTATCTGCGACTGAACGTAGTCCTCGACGGAGTCACCCGATGTAAGGACAAAATCACCCCTCATCCTGTTTGCCGGCAAATCGCCTGACCTGACGCCCGATGACCACCAGGAATACCGGTGAGAGTGGAGGGTGAAGTCATTGATTCCCCTGTACTGGATGTAGAAAGGCGCCCGGAGGTTGGGGTCATAAGCTCCCGAGTCAACATCATAGGCGGAGATGTAGATGGCCGACTGCCTGGAGAGTGCCTGTTCATTGGTCTCGCTGGATTGCTTCCGGTGACCCAGCATGACGACATTCGCGCCCGGATAGAGGCTGGAGGGATCTCCGACGAAATTCGGATTGGAGGATGGTGTGAATTCGACCTCGATGTAGTGGCAGTAAGTCTCGGGATCATCCCAACTTGGAAGCATCGATATGTCTCTGTTACCGATGTCATCACTCACATAATTGATACGGACAGGTGCCGAGCTGACCCTTCTGACCACTGTCCAGAAATAGGCATTCGCCACATCATAGGATACACCCACCTGGGCGCGGTTGAAGTCCTGTACAAGCGCCTGGTCCCCTGGTTCCCACATGTTCCTCACCGCCTGACCGTCTTTGTCCTTCGCGAGGAAATAGAGGCGGAGGAGGTTGTATTGCTCGGTCTCCCAAGCATAGAGGATAAACCCGTCTGCTGGAGAGATGATGAGGGAACCCCCGGCACTCTTTATCCTGTCAATCACCAATTCGAAGAAGTGCGCCTGGCCCGTGACAGTCAGGTTGCTGGTGTGGATGTTGTCGAATGTTCCGGCTGAAGCCTCGACCTCGTTAAAGATGCCCCTTCTGATCCAGGACTTGTCCCACTTGAGGCTCTGACTTCCCAAATCATATGTATTGTTCAGGAAAGGATAGATGTTCTGGTTGTTGGAATTGGCATGCACATTCAGGGTCGAATACAGGTTTGAAGGACCCCAGATGTTCAGTCCTGACTGGGTGGAGACATCAATCCTGCCGGCAGATACATCCGCCTGAATGGAAGAGACGTCAAGGTAATTCGGATAGACAATCAGCTTCTCGTTCTCAACATCCGTCTTCATCCTGAAATCCTTCCAGGTGCCGTCGCCGACAAGGAGAGACCCCTGGCTCTCGGCAAGAGGCTGGGGCACAAGCCCCTCCTGACCGTCCTCCGTCTCGGTCGCGCCGATGAAAGGATAGTAAATCTTTCCTCCGCCTCCTCCTCCGGATCCGGTTGCTTCTCCGTACTGTCCCCCTGTGATGTCAGAGAGATAGGTGTTTCCTCCGGAACCCTCCTGGCCGGTGTATCCGTACCGGTTTCTCGGAATCTTCGGCCTGGAAGCCGATGTGTAAATTGTATCTGGCATTTTACTATATAGTATTAACGTTTATCAAAAGGGAAAGTGAGGGAATCAATACTCGACCAACTTCAGGCGGTTTGTCATCTCCTTCGGTCTCCATTCCTGGGCCTCGACAAAGAAATCGGTGTCCGGGAAGACATTCGGCTGGACGATGGTGTACGGCTTGATGTTCTCCATATGCGTGTCACACTCGTATATCTTCTTCGGTGTGGAGTAATGACGGAGATACTGGTCAATCAGAAGCTGTTCGGGCTTCTTCATCGAGTCAGACCCCCAAATCTTCTGCACAGTCATGTTCGGGTATTCGTTCTCCCTGCCGGGGATGTTCTCGATGACCGGATAGACACTGGATGTGCAGAGGTATGACTTGCTGAGCGGCTTTCTGTCAGCCACCGAGTTGATTTTGCACTCGATGTCGTCAAGCTCCATCACGTTGTCTGTGTCGATGATTCCTGAATAGATGATGTCATCCCCTGACTTGTAGTCATCTACGTTTGTCCAGTTCTGCCCGTTTGGCACAAATTTGTAAACCATCTCGAAATCCTTCATCCAAGAATTCGGGCTTATGTTTTCCTTGCGGATTTTTCCTGATAAAAACCCTGTGGGGTCAATCGCGTAATCAGGATAATTATTGCCTCCGCCTGTCTGCCTTGACTGGTACTGGTGCGGGTTCGGCGGCATGATTTCAATGTGGATGGGACCCTTTATCGGATGGGAGTAATCGACGGCTGACGGCGCGTTCTGGACAGTCTTCCAGAGAGGTATCGCCACATAGTCCTGGCCGATGCCCTGGGCCTTCTGCGCGGTGTAATATGCCTCTATTGTCCTGTAGTAAGTGCTCCAGTTGGAATAATTGACAAGGGGATTCACGTATGTATTGTAGACAGGGTGCATCCACTCTCCGCAGGTGAAGAGTTCGCGGTCATCCTGCTCATATCCCATCGTCTCCTTGTGGTAGTAAATCCAGAAGGTGCAGGCTTTCGTCTGCCAGGTGTTTCCGTTCCAGTAGTCATCTCCAATCTTGAGTCTCATCTCCAGGACCGGCCACCCGAAATTGTAGTTTGTCCAACCTACATCCCTTGAATTGCTGATGCCTTTATCATTTGCCACCTCTGAATTATAGTCGCACTGGGGGATGAAGTTCGACGCCTTTTTATTGTTGTCCTCGTATGTGAAATAGCTGTTATATTTGTTCTTGTCCCAGCAGAACATCAGATCTCCCTTGAAGCAGAGGAAACTTGCTCCCGCCTGGCTTGTGTAACAAAGCTCCTCCGGATAATCATAAGAAAGCACCGGCTTGAATGTGGCAAATCTGATTGCCCTTACCTGGTCGCACCGTTCGCTTAGATCTGAGAATGCAGAAAGTGTCATCATCGCGTCCACATACTTTTCATTGAAAGTGTGGAAACAGATGTACTTGTTGTTGTTGACCTTTGATGAGGCAGAGCCCTGGAGGTTGATGGAATACACGTTCTCGATGAAAGCGCCCGCGGCGAACCCCGCCATGTTCTCCTCCTCCGCATAGGCTCCGTTCCAATCCTCCGAAAGTGCTGCCCACCGGGGAAGGTCGGTTGACTGAGGGGATGTTGTCGCCGCCGTCTGCCAATAGGATTCATCTGGCAGATCTGACAGATCAGCCGTGCCTATCAATGTGTGGTAATGGAAAGTCCAGTTAGAACTTGTCGATTCAGGGATGTAATACAGCTGGAACTGCATGTAGTCAGCCTCCTTGAGCGTAGTCTTTCTGGAGTGAAGGAACTTCTTCTCCGAATGGTAAAGGTGATAGGTCTTTGCCTATGTTGAGACATACGCGTAGTTCTTCTGCTCATCATCCATAAGATTGGATGTAATGTTGCTCACCTCATAGATGGAATCATTCACCGTTATCTTGTTGTAGACGTCATCAAGCGAAATGCTGTGCTGGTCACTTGCATAGTCATCCTTTCCGAGAGAGACGTTGTAGACATCCCTGTGGATGGATAAGTCAATATAAGATGGACCAGCACGGAATTCACTCACCTCGAAATACAGCGCGTTGATTCCCCTCTGCCTTGAAAGGCCGTCATACTGGAGAATCCAGAGGTCATAATTGTGGGAGACAGCAACAAAACCGAATATCCTCAGCATCTCCTCCATCACCTCATAACAGGTCCAGGGGGTCCTTTCTGAATCATCATCGAAGAAATTGGACTCTGCGACAGAATAATTCTGGAATATTCTGAACGGATGTCCTGAATCCGCTGGCAATCCTGAATAAGAGTCCGTGCAGAAATAGATGCGTCCTGTACCTCCGGCGAGATGGAACAACCTGTAGAAAATATTGTCCATCCTGAGCACCTGAGCGCCTGCATTCGGATCTACAAGGGAATATTTGATGTCTTTCAGCGTTGAAATAGTGTCAACAGCCTCCAATTGCAGGACGTCACCCGGCGAGACATAAGGCTGGGTGTATGCACAGGGAGTCAGCCATCCGTGAAAGACACCTGTATTATTATTATTTCCGAATTCATCCGTCTGCAATTTGATAATCTGCACCTCTGCGCCGTGCACTTTCGCGGTGTACAAGTCAAAAATTGCCTCATCTGTGACGATGGACAATGTACATGTGCGTGATTTGATGGGTGAAAAAAGTGAATCGCTCTGGGTGGTAATGACAATGGGTTCGTGATCCGCGAATTTGATGGGTATTCTTGTCACCATGTTCTGGTTTGTCGTGATGGTCACAAAATATTGTTCATCAATCAAATTCGCAATCTGTCCGTAATAATACATAGGTGCCGGAAGTCTTTTTATATTTATTGACCCCCGGCACCCCGAACAAAATCCTTTTTGGGAGGGAATAATCAGGCCCTCGCCCTCTTCTTCGTCTCGTTTCTAAGCAGTCCGACAAGCTGGTTTCCAGCAATCCGGAACTCTACTTCACCTGTCAGGAGCTCACCTGTAGAGAGGTGTGTCTGTCCGTCTATCATCTTCCAGAGCCTTGCCTGCTAAACGTCATTGATTATCATTTCCCCTGCATTAACCCTGGCCAGGTTCTTGTCACCAACCCTTGAATTGCCTCTGATGATACCGCCTGACGCATAGCCTGAAATGGAGTGTATCTGCGCTGCAATCGCCGCAACCTGGGCCATCGCCATCGCTCCGAATGAAAGCCATGCGAAAGGACCCCCGTATTCGGTTGACATCGCCTGAGCCTCCATCGCGCCTCTGATGAGTGTTGCGATTGACTGTGCGATTGTACCTGCAACATCTAATTCAGGGACTTCAAAACCGGATCCGATGTTTGAGAATACACTGCCGAAATTGCCGACCGCATCAGAAAGGGCGTTCATCTCTCCCTGATATTTCTTGGTCTGCTTTATCTGTTCTGAAAGAATTCCGGCCGCACCTCCGAGGTTGGACTGCTCTGACTGTACATTCTTTATCTGTTCCTCGACGGCGTACCATCCGGCTGCACCTGTTGTGCCGAGCTTTTCGTATTCCTTCTGCAATTCCCTGAGCTGGTTGATGAGGTCATCATTGTAGTCCATCTGCTTCTGGATTCCCTCCAGCTTCATTTCAGGTGTGACTTTCTAGCTTGCATCATAAATGGCCTTCTCGAAAGAACTCATGTTTGCGCTGATAGGAAGGTCGATAGGATTCAGGCTGGCGATGTCGACCGCTGTCATCTTGCCCTCGACTGGAATATCCTCCACCTTAACGCCTGACTGGTCTACAGAAGTGACGGTTGCATTTGCATCGACTGCAAGAGGACCGGTTTCATTATCAATTTCAGTGACGGTTCCCTTCAGGTTGAGGCCCTTGACCTTTGATTCATCAATAGAAACCTTTGCATTTGCAGAAACATCAAAAGGATCTGCTTCATTATCAATTTCAGTGACGGTTGCATTTGCAGAAACATCAAGAGGATTGAAGTCAGAATCATCTACCTTTGTGACCTTTCCCTTCAGTTTGAGGCCCTTGACCTTTGATTCATCAATAGAAACCTTTGCATTTGCAGAAACATCAAAAGGATCTGCTTCATTATCAATTTCAGTGACGGTTGCATTTGCAGAAACATCAAGAGGATTGAAGTCAGAATCATCTACCTTTGTGACCTTTCCCTTCAGGTTGAGGCCCTTGACCTTTGATTCATCAATAGAAACCTTTGCATTTGCAGAAACATCAAGAGGATCAGCTTCATTATCAATTTCAGTGACGGTTGCATTTGCATCGACTGCAAGAGGATTGGTTTCATTATCAATTTCAGTGACTTTCCCCTTCAGGTTGAGGTCCTTGACCCCTGATTCATCAATAGAAACCTTTGCATTTGCAGAAACATCAAGAGGATCAGCTTCATTATCAATTTCAGTGACCTTTCCCTTCAGGTTGAGTCCCTTAACCTTTGATTCATCAATAGAAACCTTTGCATTTGCAGAAACATCAAGAGGACCGGTTTCATTATCAATTTCAGCGACCTTTCCTTTCAGGTTGAGGCCCTTGATCCTTGATTCATCAATAGAAACCTTTGCATTTGCAGAAACATCAAGAGGATTGAAGTCAGAATCATCTACCTTTGTGACCTTTCCCTTCAGGTTGAGTCCCTTGATCCTTGATTCATCAATAGAAACCTTTGCATTTGCAGAAACATCAAGAGGATCTGCTTCATTATCAATTTCAGTGACCTTCCCCTTTACAGAAACATCCTTGTTCTTGATTTTTGACTGGTCGATTGAAGTTACCCTCACCTTTGTCTTCAGGTCCTTAAGCCTTTCGTCGTACTGGAATGTAAGTGTTGCCTTGTACTTTTCCTTCGCCTTGACAGAAAGCTCTGCCTGTTTTTCAAGAACCTCTCCAATCTTTGTATTGACCTTTTCATATCCTTCTCTTCCGGCCTCTCCGAGCTGAGCGTATTCCTGCTTCAACTTGTTAAGCTGTTCGATAAGACGGTCATTGAAGTCCATCTCCTATCTGATTTCGGAAAGTTGTTCATCAAGTGAAGGAATCTTTGTCGGGTCAAATATTGCCTGTTCATAGGATGATTTCTGTCTTTCCTCTCTGAGTGATGCAAACTGCTGCTCAAGTTTCTTCAGCTCGGCGTTCAGTTTCTGTGCCTCAGCCTGAGCATTCTTGATTGATGAGGATTTTCCGTTGACCTTCTGGTTAACCTTTGCATTAGGATCATCAATATTCAGGTTGACATCCATGTTGATAGGTTCACCGGCACCGATGACAGTCTCAATCTTTTCAATCTTTCCGTTCAGTGTCTCATTCCAGAGATCTGCAAAATTATTGGCCCATTCCTTTCCGAAATCAGATACATTTCCTGCTGTTGCCTCAATTGCCTTCTTGATGTCCTGACCGACCTTGTCCCAGTTTCCTGTAAGCATGTCATTGAATGCATCTCCGATTCCTGTCAGCGCTATTGCAAATTCCTTGATGATAAACTTGATGGCGTTCCAGGTCTGTTTCCAGCTTTCTGCATACAACTGGATTGCACCTCTCAAGAGAATATTCTTGTTGTACAAGTCGATGAACTTATTAATCAGTTCACTGACCGCATTCATGCAATGAATCTTCATCAGGTCTGTCAGGTGCGAGAATCCTGAATCTGATACGCCGAACAAAGATGAGAGGGAATTTTCAAAGTTTCTGGTTGCATTGATGAGCTCTTCTGTGACTTCACCCTGCTGACCGGTCTGTTTCTTGACCTCTTCAAGGCTAGTGGCCAAATCGGCGAATGCCGCGACGGCATCATATCCAGCAGCAGCTCCTTTCTTTCCGAAAACATCTGTCAGAACAGCGCCGACCTCCTTAGCCTGCGGCGGGAATGCCTTCAAGGCCTGAGAAACCTGCTGGATGGCTCCGAATGTAGAAAGTGTGCCACTCTGTATCTGCCTGGACATCTCTTCTGCATTGATTCCGATGCCTTTCAGCGCGTCTGCAACGCCGGACGGCATGTTTCTGAGCTGGATTCCTGCTTTTTCGATGACTGCAAGGCCATCTTCAGCAAATATTCCTGAACGTGTCTGGGCGATGAGTGCTGTCAGTTCTGATGCGGAAATGCCGATGCTCCTGAAAGAACCTGAATACCTGTCAAGAAGTGAAAGCATGTTGCCCGCATCGTCTGCTCCCGCGATAAATCCCGCATTGATGATGGAAAGTGCGGTCTCTCCGTCAATTGCAAACTTTGACATCAGACCGTCTACAGCCTGGAGGACATCGTTGAATTCCTTGCCCATCACATCTGCGGTCGCCTTGATGCCGTTCCTCAGGGAATCAAGCTCCATACCGTCAAGCCCAGTGAACTGTTTCGTGCGTTCCTTCTGTCTGTCAAGCTGTTCATTGTAGTTATAGAATGCAACCGCTGCCGCTGCAACCGCTGCCGCAACCGCCGTGTAAGGATTCACCATGCCCATGATGGCTGATGACATTCCTGAAAGATTGCCAACGCATGCGGTGATCTGTCCGGAAAGCCCTCCGAGGGAACCTTTCAGGTTGTTTGCCACCGCCGCCACATTCTACAGACTACCCTTTGCCTGGGCACATGCCTTTTTCAGACCTGCTGAAAAATTAAGGTCTCTTGATTTTAAGTCGGTTCTTATTTCGGGATTCATCTTGTATCTTATTGATTTTCAATCATGTTGTTATTCAGGAAATCTGCAAGCTTGTTCTGTAACTTCAGTGCTGCCTGCTTTTCTTCCTCGGTCATCTGCGCATGTGGCTCTTTATCCCACGGGAGAGAATAGATGTCAGCCAACTTCAAGTTTTTCTTGCAGAACTTCTGAGCTACGTACAGACACTGTATCCTTGATGTCTCCCAAATAGTCCTATCCGCAAATTCAACCATGTCCATCATCGTCATCATCTCCCACATCTTCATCTTTTCAAGGAAATATTCAGACGAACACAGCTTCTTCTCAATCACCAACACCCTGTAATAGTAGTGCGCAATCTTCTGGATTACAGGGTCTTTGCTTTTTTTGTCCTTTTTCTCTTGGGTTGTTCTTCCTCTTGTTCAAGTTCTTTCTTCACAACGGACATCATCTGCTCGTACATGGTGGTGTACCACTTGATGAAAATATACAACTTCACCGGTTCCTTGTCCATTTCAAGAACAAAGTCATCGAACAACAGTTCCTCGTCGCCTGTCAGGGCAAGATAAGTCGAGTAAAAGTACACCAGCCAGTTTGTCTCCTGATCAGGGGTGAAGCTCTTCCCCTGTATCTTCTCGTAAATCATGTCGGACTTGAATTTGAAAACCAGTTCAAACTCCTTTCCGTTTACCGTCATCTTATTATTCATATAGTGCTTTTAACCTTTCAATATTTATTATAAAGGAAAAGGGGACGCCCGGAAAAAGGGATCCCCAACACAACTAATATGAATAAAGACGCGGACGTGTGTTACGCCGTATGCTTACTCAGTATAATAGTTCGTCAAACCAGCAGAAGTGTCCAGGAGTGCGCCTGAACCGGTCAGCTCAAGTGCGATTGTCGCAGTGTTGCCGTCCTGTGCAGCGATGTCGGCACTGGTAACGATAGCGTCTCCGTACTGAACGAATGCAGAGCCAGGAGTCCATGCGGTGTTGGCAGAAATGTCAGTCACAGACTTCAAGCCGGATGCATAGTCAGCCTGAGAAATCTCAGCGAATGCCATTGTGTATGGTTTGCCGGACTTGGCCATCTTGAGCACCTTCTGTGCAGTGCTGTTGTTAAAGAGGTATTCACCGCCCATGCTCCACTCGGAACCAGTCACCTCAGAATCGGGGTGAAGGCCGTGGTCCTTAGACGATACCTTGTTAGTGGTGTTGCTGTATCTCATCGAGTTATTCTGAGAATATGCAAAAGACTCCCACTTGGATGCACCACCGGTTGAAGTGCAGAGAAACAGATTAATCTGATTGCCTTTTAAGTACATAATAATCGACTATTAAATTTTAATATTTATTTTGTAATGTTAGTTACAAGGAAGTCGAAGTAAAGAGACTGGACATAAACATCCTCAATCTGGTCTTCATCCGAATCCTTCAATATCATATCTTTAATCAAAAAGTTGTCTTTAGGCACTCCGTAAGAGTGTTTTTCAAGCGTCTCCCTGACAGCCTGGGCAATATTGACAGCCTGCTCGTAATCATTCGCCACGCATATCACCTCAACAGAAACAGTGTCTTCCACATTACCATCCTTTGTGTATTCCGGCCTGATGTTTCCTCTCTGAAAACTGATGAAAGGGAAAGATGTGGGAGAAAGAATCAGTGCCTTGATGTTCCTTGGATCGACCAAGTCGGTCACCTCCTTCTGTTCTATCAGTATTTTACGTATGTATTTGTTAATCAGAAGTCCTTTCATGAGTAGTATTTCTTTTCTTTGATTTTGTTAATCTAATCAATCAGCATATCACGGGTTGACTGAAGCGCCTGATCCGCGTTCTTGACTCCGTTCTTGAAGAAGTCAAGGGGTCCGACAGTTCCTCTCTTCAGACGCCTTCCGTACTTTCTTCCCCACTTGTCTTTCCATCCGCTCCTTGTGAAACGCTCTTCCGTCTTGTTCTCGAAGAATCTGGCCTGATATGTACGTGAACCCTTCGTGGGAGAACCATATGCATGAAGGCGAACACTCCATTCACCGGGACCCGTGTTCTTTGCCTTCTGGGTCCTGATTGCATCTATCAGACGGTCCTTGTACCTTGGGTTTTTGTGCGTTGCAGCCGGAAGCGAGTTCTTGAATCTGTCCTTGATGTCCTTTTGCAAGGTCTTTGCAGCCTGTCTCAGCGCCCTTTTCTGCACATTTTCCCAGTCTTTTCCTGAAAAATAGCGGTTCACCCTCTCCAGATCGGAGATATCATAATCAAAATCCAGGTCCATATCACTCGTTTACAAGCTCAGTCTTGATTATTTTTTGGTTGTAGGGAAGCAATTCAGGGTTGATTGACAGGATCCGGTAGGTCTTTCCCTGCCACTGGATGCGCATCATCTCGTCTATCTGGTGGTAAAAACGCACAATAAACGTGACAATATTAGTGAAAACCAGCTCCTGATTCTCAACAATACGGTCTCCTGAATCAAATTTAACATCCGCTTTTGTCGTAAAAGCCTCTTCCCATGACTGTTTCTCTGTACCGTAGTCATTGATTGTGATCACCGGCTTCAGAAAAGTCACCTTCCATCTCAAACTCCCTGCCCTCATACATCACCACTCATAAGATTTAAACGGCTGGAGCAAGTATTCATAAGAAAGGTCTATCTTGTTGACAGAAGTGAACGCCTCAGGCTCACGGTTCTGGTAATAATGGCCAATCAGGAGAAGAATTGCCTGCTGCATGTCCCAGGGAAGCTGACCACATTCATCCACATACTAGTCAAGTGACGGGACATCAATATGCTTGGCCACTGCAGCCTCAACGGCACGCTCGACCTGCTAAATGTAACGGTCATCGTCGTAATAGTCGTGATCGATGTTCAAGTGGTCCTTTATTTTGTCCAAATTCAGATACATAGCAATTCCAGCAGATTTATATATTTATCAAATAAGAAGGGACAGCCGGAAAGGCCATCCCTCGATTATAATGATGCAGAATTATGTGAATTACACTGTAACTGCGCCGAATGCGAGAGCTTCTGGACGAGCAACTGCTGCATCGAAGTAAGCATTCACAATCAGACGGACACAACCGTTAACAGCCTGAGAAACTTCGTCAACGATAATTTCTACATCGCCCCAGCTAGCAACAAGGATAGTGCTGAAATCACCATAAACGATGTTGGTGCCGGTAGCAGCGAGAGAAGCGTCTGCGATAGTGTTGTCATCTGCCTTGCTGTTGCCGTTGTAAACAGTGATAGCATCAAGGCCAGAAGTTACGTAAACAGGAGTGCCGTCGATTTCGCCGTTCTGCATAACGAGCTCGGTAGACTTCGTGGACTTAGCCATTGCACGGAGCTTGCCCTTAGCGGCAGGAGTAACGAGGTACTTCATCTCGCCGAATACGTTGTTAGTCTCAACACCAGCCTCAAGGTTAGTCAGGTTAGCGAAAGTGCTAACATCGGCTGCGCTCTTGCCGTACAGGATACCTGCAGGGTGAGTGTCAGTCTTCTTCAAACCAGAAAGGATTGTAGCCTGGAGCTTGTCAGCGATTGCATTTGCGAGGTCTCTGCGGATTGCGTTCTCAACGCCGACAGTGTCCTGAAGCAAGAGCTGCTTAGAGATGTCTACATAAGCGGTCAAACGCTTTGGACTCAGCTTGACATTAGTGAACTCGTTGCCACTTGCAGCAGCAGCGGTGATTTCACCTGCCCAGCCAACAGTGCCCTTGCCCATGATTGGGAACTGATAATCGCCCTTAGGAACGCCAGTGTAGAAGCGAACGCCAAGGTTTGCAAGTACTGAATTGCTGTAAAGGGGCTCAAGGATACCCTGAATCTCGGTTTCCACAACATCGTCATGAATACCGTCAACGCCCTGCACCTAAACAGTGCGAGTTTCTGCAGAAACTGTGAACTTCTTCTGAGCCGAATTCATCGCATTGCGAATCTGCTCGGTCAAATAATTTTTCTTGGACATAATATTATGTGGAGTATTTTTAGTAGTGTTATTCGCGCCTCTTTCCTCTTCCGTTGTGTTTTCAGGCTCTTCCGCGGGGTTCATTCTAGTTTCTTCAGGATCATTATCGCCAGAATCAACAGAATCTCCGCCACCAGGAAGATCGCCACCGGCAGAAGCGTTTCCATCGTTGTTTGTATTATTGTTTGTATTGTTGTTTGTGTTGTTCTGTTCTTCAACGGCCTCTTCAACGGCCTCTTCAACAGCCTCTTCGACTGCTTCCTCGACGGCCTCTTGGATCTCTTCCTCTCTCTCCATCTCCTCAACGGTTTCCTCAAGCTCCTCGATCCGGGTCTTCAGGTTCTGGATT
>Ga0326514_10000863_pt1 | contig 20033 bp, 33 predicted proteins | sample 3_2548_0518_D_FD_203653 | JGI IMG/M metagenome (GOLD analysis project Ga0326514, IMG submission 203653) | Bovine rumen microbial communities from UC Davis, California, United States - 3_2548_0518 | ecosystem: Host-associated > Mammals > Digestive system > Stomach > Rumen | place: USA... | reverse complement strand
CATTAGTATAAAATAATAACAACATAAACAAGAGATTCAAATGAATAAATATAAAATCAAGTAAAGGATGCAGAATAATTATGAAAAATATAAGTTTAGATGATATTAAAAGTAGTGGAAAAAAATTGAAAGTCGGAATGATTATATTACTTGTACCAATTATTATATTTACAGTTTTATATTTATTAGCAAATATTTATTATGGCTTTTTTGCTATGTTATTTATTTCAATCATTTTGATTTTATTGATTGCTCGTGGTAATAAAATGGTAAAAAATCCTGAATTTTTTTTAGAAACAAATTATTCAAGAAGAGAACCAAAATATAGAAAAAATGTAAAAGTTGAAAGTAATAAAAATATAAGAAATATTCCAAATATGAATTGGAAAGATGGAAAATTTATTATAGATGGAGAGGAATTCTATCCTGGATATACATTTGAAGATTTCAAGAAAACACATTTTTATAATAATCAAGATGGAATTAGGATTATAAAGTTAGAAAATATGGTATATATTGAAGAACATCAATATATAGTAAATTTAATGTTTGAAAATTTTAATTTGTATATGATTCAACTATATTGTGTTGATGATATAACTCTAACATCAGAAGAAATAATAAAGGTACATAACAAAATTTTAGAAGGATATGGTTTATCAGAGGAAAATCAATTTGAATGGGGAAATATTAAATCAAGTTATGATCCTAGATCAGATGTTAGTAGCATTGTAATTATTTATAATGATTATAAGAAAGATAAAGAGACAGTAGAATTTACAAATACTTCGAGTGAACATATGAATTCTATGAATGTGAATGAAATTTGTAAATTTTGTAATAAAAAATTTGAATACGAAAATTCAGCTAATATGATAATTATTTGTCCAGAGTGCAAAAAAGTAGTAAAAATCATTTGTGATTATGGATTTGGCTCTATTCTTCCATGTGATATATTGGTTGGTAGTAAGATTGTTGGAAAAATTGAAGACGGCGATAAATTAATATCAAAAGAATTTGGCTTTGAAATTAAGCTCAAAGAAGGACATAAAGATTTAGCAATCTATAATGAAGCAACAAAAATAATTCAGCAATATTTATAATAAAGAAAATAGAAATATGTTTAATTGGCAAAAACTAATTTTTAAAGTTAAGGAACAAAATAAGAAAAATGAATTTTCGAAGCTGAAAGTATTTGTTGGTTAGGTTTGTGGGAAGAAATTGCAGAAAAACTAAATGATGATATTATTATTGGTATTCCCACAAAAGATATTGTGTATTATACAAAACTAAATGATGATAGATTAAAAAATAAAATGTTAAAAATGTCTAAAGAAATGTTTGAGAGAAATGAAAAAGAATCACCAGAACTTATCTTTTGTAAAGATATTTTTATTTATTCGCGAGATAATAAAAATATTTTAGTGAGTAGTGATTATAGTTTGTAAGGAGAATTAAGAATATGAAAAATAAAAGATTAGATGAAATACAAAATAAAGGAAAAAAATTAAAAATTGCTATGATAATAATTCTTATACCAATTATTTTATTTGCATTGTTATTTTTTTTAGCAGTTGGATATGATAATTTTTTAATACTGTTATTATTGCTAATTATTATAATTGGTTATTTAATTTTTTATGGACATAAGATGGAAAAAAATCCAGATAAATATATAAAAGATTATATACAATATAATTCAAATATTGAAAAAATATTTGATATTTTTAGTCAAGAGTTGATAAACTTACCAAATATAAAAAATAGTGATTTAGAAGAAAATGGAAAAATTTATTACATGAATGGAGAAAACGGTACTATTTTTGATTGGATTATGAATGAAAAAACTTCTGATTTTATGTGCTTTTATAAAGATGGTAGTTGTGGAGCAGCAAAACTTAGGGTTAATAAAGATAGTAGTTTAAAAATGTATTTATATGAATATGGTCAAAAATCTCCATTTTTGGAGAAAGATATAAAAGAAAAATTTAGAAAAGAAGATGTATATGAATTAGCAATTATTTTAAATTTAGTTATGGATGAAAATGGTATTTTTGATAGAGCTATAAATGATTATAATTTTAATGTTGTAATAGATAATAAAAAAAGACAAGAGTTTGATAATCTTTGTAATGAAAGAATAAGATAATTATATTAAAAATGTGTAGGTGTTGAAAAAATGAATAATAATGATTTTAAAAATTTAAATTATAATGAAGATTTTGGATATGAAGGAGAAATATCAATAAATTTCTTTGAAAAAGATGTCAAAGTAGATATAATAATCAATGTTGAAGATGAAGAAATTAGTGATATACAATATGAAGCATATGAAAAGTTTAAAGAAAAATGGGATATACTTCAAAAAAGTGTTGCAGAAAAAATTATAGAATATTATAATGAAAAAGAAAAAGGATCTTATGGTCCAGAAGATAAAGAAGAATTTAATAAATGGTGGCCTGAAATTAATACGATTGATGAATTATTAAATCAAATAGAACTTGATGGTATTATTGTTCCAGAAACATTTGTTATGGAAGATATAGCTGGTGGAAGATGTATATACTTAACATTTAGTAAAAAATATGGAAATGATATTGAAGGTAATGGAATAGGAGTGAAGATTGTAAATGAAGAGGTAACTGAAATAGGATTTAAAGAAATTGCTTTTTAGTGGATATAGATTAAAAAAATTTATAGTAAATGTTGATTATAGTTTTAGATGATGAATGTTATTATTTTTATAATAATACTATGGTTAATAAAGATAATGGAGGAATTATTTAAGTGGAAAAAATAATAGAATATATCAAAAAAATGAAGATATAGAAAATTATCTATCATCATATTGTGATGTGGATTTTGAAAGTCAAGAACTTTTGGAAGATGATTTAAATTTTCTATTAGAATGTGGAAAATGCAATTATAAATTAAAACCATTTGCATGTGATGGATGTGGTGGAATATATGCAATATTAAATAATAAAAAAGTTGGATATATCGATTCAGAAGGTAATGCTGGTATTGTTGCTAATAATATTAGAGATTTTTTTAGTATTGTAACAAATATAGGAAATATATCTGATTTATCACATTTTAATTGTTCAAAAGATAAAGAAAGATTTGTATCGTATTTTTATGAAGTAAAAAACGAAATACCTAGAGATAAAAAATTTGTAAAAGACTTTATTAAAGAGAATTTATTAGAAGATAATCCAGAAAAGATTTATGTATTATTAAAAAATGCAATAACATCAGAACCTAAATTAATTATAAAAGCTACATCCGAAGATTATGAAGATTCAGAACAATTATTTGAATTTTAATTTTATAAAGAATGGGTGGAAAAATGAACGATATTAGAGATTAAAAAAAGAAGAAAATGGTATGGGAGTTTTTTTAGAAGGAAAATTTGACTCATTATTATTTAAATGTGAAGCTACTATAGAAATTAGTGTTGATGAAGGAACTACAGAAGAATATGCTGAAAAATGTGTTCAACATTTTAATAGTCTAAACAATGAAATGATGGAAAAAATAAAAGATTGGGTTAATAAATTTTACTTATATACACTTGATGAGATAGATGAAAAATTTGCTGAAGAAATAAAAGAAAATATGTTAGATTATAAAGGAAAAGAAAATATTTTAGAGTACTTATCAAATCTTCATATGTATGTTTTCTATCCTAAAGATGATAGAATTGGATATAATATTGAATGTGATTGTCCTTGGGAGCCAGAACAACAGTGTTCTATAATTATACGTGAAAATGAAGTACTATATATAGGACCTTCAGAAGGGTTTAATGCATGGAGTGATGGCGAGTTTTTCTGCATATGGGAAGATTAGTTAATATTAACACCCAAATTTATTAGAAATAAAAAACGTAATATCCTTTAGAGGACATATTAGATAAATTTTATTGCTATTGTGGAGATGAGTATAAGAATGAAAATGCAATGGATTCAAAAAATTCATGTATTGAAATAGTAAGTGAAGAAATTGAAGATATAGAAAAATTCTTATCAATTATTGGGAAACATGTATATAATAAAGAACAAGGTGGATATATAAAATTGATAATTGAATAACAGCAATTGCAAAATAGATAATAAAAATATATTTGTAAATTAATATATAGTGAAAGTAGCTTTTATTATTACAATTGCATTACGCTTATATTACATTTATACAACTTTTTTCTTATTCAGTTGAAAATATATTAAGAGTATGATTTAATAAACATAGATATTAAAGTAAAAATATATGGGGGTAATATAAATGGGAATGATAATATATGGAACAAAAACATTGACAAAATTCAAAGGATATTTTGGAGATAAAGAAGAATGTCCTTGTTGTCACAAAACATATAAAAAAGCTTATGTTAAATATACAACATGGTTTCATTTAGATGAGATTCCTCTATTTCCAGTAAAAAGTACATATTATAAAATGTGCCCAATATGTGGAGATAGCATAGAGGTAAATGGAAAACAAGCAAAAAGTGAAATGATATCTCTTGAAGAAGCAGAAACACAGCAATTAGAAACATATGCTAAACATATTTTAGCAAATAAACCCAAGGGGATAATGTCAGTAGATACTAGTTATGAATTTTGGGTAAAAGATATGGTTACAAATGAAGAGATATGCATAGCTACAAATCTTGATAAAGATACTGTTAAGAGAATGAAAAAGGAAAGAGGACTTAAAAATTTTAAGATAATTAACATATAAAAAATAGTCAAAAAAGGATGTGCTAAGAATATTGGAAAAGGGGTATTGGACTGGTATAATACTTGGAATTTGTTTTTGTGGATTATTAGCAATAATTATTGTTATTGAAAATAATAGATATAAAAATAGAATAGAGAAAATAAAATCTGAAATTCCTAAGAATAATATGGAAAAATTAAAAAATTCTCAATATCATAATTATGAGTCAAACAATAACTTTATAGTAGGTACAAGCTATATTTATAATGTTATTGATGAAAAAGAAAGAGTTAAAATAATGTTGTTATATCATAAGACTCCTTGTAATAAATATGATACAGATTTTAATATAGATGAAGTATACATGAGTAAAGAAGAATTTGCTGCTAAAAAAATAAAAGCTGGGATTTGCGTTAAAACACTTCATAATACTGCACCAGAAGTTAAATTTAAAATAAAAGAGATTTTAGATATTGAATAAATTATAAAAGTCTTGCAAATTGTAGAACCATATTTGCAAGACTTTTATCGTTGAGGATTTGATTTTTTAGTATAGAAATTTAATAGCAAGTGAAAACCTATATAAATACATCCAAAAACTGTATGAATTAATGTGATAATATAATTTCACTTTATTTCATACTGTAGATAATTTATTTTGAAAATATTTTCTGATTTTAGGATAATATATTTTTTAATCTATATATAATCTATATCAAAATTTTTAAATTTATTTTTCTAACAATAAATTCAAGATTTCTGGATAAATCTTTGTAGCATTTTTCTTCCAATTATCCACAATTCGTTTTGCTCTATCTCTTGAGCCCGCGAAAGTTCTTACTTCAAAAATGGTTTCATTATTTTCTACTATTTTACATTTTACAGTATAATTTAGCTCATTCTTTGGAATAAACTCAGCAACAATAGAAGATGCTTCCTCTATAGATGTGAAATCTTTCTTAAATATGTTATCTGCTTTTAATTTCATCAATCCGGGCAATACATCTTTTGTAAGAGAGTATGCATTTTTACCTTCTGTAGTAATTCTGATAAACTGTTCTTCTTCTTTAGTATTAGAACCTACTAGCTTTGAATCAATTAAATCTGTTAGAAGTTGTTTAAAATAAAAATAATTTATATCATTAATATCTGTGATTATTTTAAACAAATCATCCTGTTTAATATCATTATTAATCAAGTTTAATACATATAATATTAATACTTTATTTTTAGCCAAAGTAGTAGCATTATCTGAATTTGAACTCATAAATAGCACTCCTTACTTTGTTTTTTCTGAATTATATCATAATTTAAAAGGAATGTAAATTATATATTACGAAAATATTAAGTTTATGTTACATTTTCCTATAAACATTGTAATATTTAACTTTTTTTGATAAAATAGTTATAAGTTATAATTGGAGGAAAATATGGGTTTATTAGATAAGATAAAAAGTATATTTAAAAAAAATAATCATAAATTACTTGAAGCTGGTAGTCAAAGTGTGCCAGTAGGAGCAACAAATAATAGTAATAAAGGTAAATTTAAAAAAGAAATACAAGAAGCTTCAGAAAGAAATTTAACTCCCGAACAATGGCAGAGAAAATTTTTTGAAGAACAGAATTTAGGAAAGTATGTAAAAAATCCATTTATAGCAAAATTTTTATTTTCTATTCCAGAAATTAATAGTATTAAGGATAAAGAGAGCTATGAAAAAGCAAAAAAAGAAAATAATACAGATTTTTTATTTCCAGGAGATGTACCAATGTTAACATTTACTAGCAATGAAAACAAGAAGAAAATTACTGTAAGTTTTTTAAAGGATTTTGTAAATGATTCTGATATAGTGGAAGTTGTAGAAAAAAAACAAATGCCAGGGGAAATTAGTACTCAAAGAAGAAAGTATGATTCTAAAAGTGGAGTAGAAGTAGAGAGATATACAGGTACACAAATTGGGAATTTTTTAACAGAAACTAGTTACAAGCGTAATAAGAATTCATTTGGTTTAGTAGAAAAATATAATGGCAATCCAGAAAAAAACAATAGAGAAGAGGGGTATTTTATTGATTTGACACAAAAATCAGATGATATTGGGACTTTAGATGGAGTAGAAAAGCCATCTGGAGATTTATACTGGGAGGTATCAGGAGAACAAGAACAGAAAGAATATAATAATCGTTTAAACGAAAAAATAAAAAATTCTATACAACCAAATTTATGTAGAAAACATATAGGAGTTCCAGAAGTAGAAGCTGAAAGAACAAATTAATAATACAACTAATAAAAAAAATCAAGAAATTTGATTAAGATTAAATTTCTTGATTTTTTTTATAAAAATATACATAAAATGTATTGACATACGGCAATAAGCATTGTATAATATATAAGCATGAATTTAGCGATGAAACTGAATGTGGCTACATCCTACGAATCCGTAAGGATGGAGGGAACTTCAGTGGAGTATGTCATGGCAAAGACCAGGCGGTAAGTTAAGTTAGCCGTTCGAACGAATGTGAGTTACGGATAGCTTATGCGTTGAAAGCGCATTAATTAATTGCACTTATCCCAGAATTATCATGCATATTTTGGGCTTTTATATAGGTGACGTTCAAAACACCAGGGTGCGTTTTAACTTGCCACGGTAATTTTGGCAGCTAATCATAGTTGTCGCAAGCAAAAAATAAATTTAAAAGGAGGGAAAATTACAATGGCAAAAACAGTTGCAACAAGTGAAAAGATAAGAATAAGACTTAAAGCATATGACCATGTAGTTTTAGATCAGTCTGCTGAAAAAATAGTAGATACTGCTAAGAAAACAGGAGCAAAGGTTTCAGGTCCTATTCCATTACCAACACAAAAAGAAATCGTAACAATTTTACGTTCTCCACACAAATATAAAGATTCAAGAGAACAATTTGAAATGAGAACACATAAAAGAGTTATAGACATTCTTTACCCAACACAAAAAACAGTTGATAGTCTAATGAAATTAGAATTACCAGCAGGTGTTGATATTGAAATAAAATTATAATAAAATTTACATATATAATATGTAGAAAAAGACAAGAAATCAAAAACCAATGCTGGTTTTGATATTAGCAATTAGAAACGAGTATTACTAGGCAAACAAATGAAAAAAGCGGAAGCGTACTTGTGTACGTTGAGCATTTTTGAATGAAGTTTAACGAAGTAAGAAGAAGTTTATAATTGGTAAGAAATCAGCCAATAGGAAGGAGAAAAAATAATGAAAAAAGGAATTATCGGTAAAAAAATCGGTATGACACAAATATTTGATGAAAAGGGAAATGTAATCCCAGTAACAGTTATTGAAACAGCAGGTAATATAGTTGCTCAAGTAAAAACTGTAGAAACAGATGGATACAATGCAATCCAATTAGGATATGGAGAAATAAAAGATAAACATATCAATAAACCAAGAGCAGGACATTTTGCTAAAGCAAAACTTGCTAATAAAAAACATTTAAGAGAATTTAGATTAGATTCAGTTGAAAACTATAAAGTTGGAGATGAAGTTAAAGCAGATATATTCGAAGCTGGAGAAAAAATAGATGTTCAAGGAACAACAAAAGGAAAAGGATTCCAAGGTGTTATCAAAAGACATGGACAACATAGAGGACCAATGGGACATGGATCTATGTATCATAGAAGACCAGGTTCAATGGGAGCTACATCAACACCAGGTAGAGTATTTAAAGGTAAAAAACTTCCAGGACATATGGGAAGAACTACAGTTACAATACAAAACCTAGATGTTGTAAGAGTAGATATGGATAAAAATGTAATATTAGTAAAAGGTAGTGTTCCAGGGCCTAAAGGAGCTATCTTAAAAGTAAAATCAACAGTAAAGGCAAGTAAATAGAAGGAAGGAGGAAATTAGATCATGCCAAAAGTAGACGTATATGATATTAAAGGTAAAAAAGTTAGTGATATAGAATTAGCAGATGCAGTATTTGGAATTGAACCAAATGAAAACATAGTACATGCAGTACTAGTTAATTATTTAGCTAATCAAAGACAAGGTACACAAAGTACAAAAACAAGAGCAGAAGTTCGTGGTGGTGGAAAAAAACCATGGAGACAAAAAGGAACAGGTAGAGCAAGACAAGGTTCAATAAGAGCTCCACAATGGATTAAAGGTGGTATAGCTTTAGGACCAAAACCTCGTTCATATAAATATACAGTTAATAAAAAAGAAAGACGTTTAGCAATTAAATCATTATTAAGTTCTAAAGTAATAGAAAAAGAATTAACAGTTGTTGATAAATTAGAATTAAAAGAAATCAAAACAAAATCAATGGTAAGTGCTTTAGCAGCATTAAAAGTTGAAGGGAAAACATTAATAATAGTTCCAGAAACTAATAAAAATGTTTTAATGTCAGCAAGAAATATTGAAGGTGTAAAAACAATTACAGCAAACAATATAAATGTATTTGATTTATTAAAATATACAAATCTAATTTTACCAGTTGATACTGTTAAAAAATTAGAGGAGGTGTACGCATAATGAAACCAGAAGAAATTATAATTGCACCAGTTGTTACTGAAAAAAGTAATGACGAATTACAAGAAGGTAAATATACTTTCAAAGTAAATAAAAAAGCTACAAAAGTTGAAATAGCAAAAGCTGTTGAAAAACTTTTTGAAGTAAAAGTATTAAAAGTAAATACAATGAATGTAGATGGAAAAACAAAAAGAGTTGGATACCATGTAGGTAAAACTTCAGATTGGAAAAAAGCTATTGTAACAATAGATACAAATCCAGGAGAAGAAACATACCTTGCAAAAGGTGGAAAAGAAACTAAAGTTTCTAAAAAGTATAAGGATTCAATTGATGAATTCATGGGTGCTTAGAAATTATAAGCGTCGTCTAACTGCGTTAACCTTCGGATGAAAATATATTCAACGTACACTAAGTACGCCTCATATATTTTTACCTCGGTTGCCTTGTTATACTCGCTTCTAATTCCTAAGCAATAAGAAAAAATATTTATCGGGAAAGAACCCGGATAATAAAAAATATCTGTTATGCGGAGCAGGAAAAACATCCGTAAATATATTATTAAGAGAATTTAGCAAAAACGAGTATTGCTAGGCAAAATTTTATGAAAAAAGCGGAGTGTACGTTTGTACATGAGCATTTTTGAATAAAATTTTAACGACGCAAGACGAAGTTTTTCATAAATTCGAGAAAGGAAAAGAAATGAAACACTTTAAAGCGTATACACCATCAAGAAGAAACATGACAGTTTCAGATTTTGCAGAGATAACAAAGAAAACTCCTGAAAAATCATTACTTGCTAAAAAGAGAAAAAATGCAGGTAGAAACTCATATGGTAGAATTACAGTAAGACACCAAGGTGGTGGAAATAGACAAAAATATAGATTAGTAGATTTTAAAAGAAATAAAGATAACATGGAAGCAGTTGTTATCGGTATAGAATATGATCCAAACAGAAGTGCAAATATAGCACTAATCGAATATAAAGATGGAGAAAAAGCATATATATTAGCTCCACAAGGATTAAAAGATGGAGACAAAGTAATATCAGGAGAAGCAGTTGATATTAAACCAGGAAACTCAATGCCAATCAACTCAATTCCAGTAGGTACTTTAATCCATAATATTGAATTAAATCCAGGTCAAGGTGGAAAATTAGTTAAAGCTGCAGGTCAAAGTGCACAATTAATGGCTAAAGAAGGAAAATATGCACACGTAAGACTTCCATCAGGAGAAATGAGATTAATATTATCTAGATGTAGAGCTACAGTAGGAGTAATCGGAAACAGTGATCATGAAAATGTAAAAATTGGTAAAGCAGGTAGAAAAAGACATATGGGTGTAAGACCTACAGTAAGAGGATCTGTTATGAACCCAGTAGATCACCCTCATGGTGGTGGTGAAGGTAGAGCACCAGTAGGACACGCTGGACCAATGACCCCTTGGGGTAAACCAGCACTTGGATATAAGACAAGAAACAAAAAGAAATTATCTAATAAATTTATTGTAAAGAGAAGAAACAGTAAATAAATAGGAAGGAGGACATTTTAATATGTCAAGATCAAGCAAAAAGAAACCATTTGTAGAAGAAAAACTATTAAAAAGAATTGAAGCTATGAATGAAACTGGAAAAAAAGAAGTATTAAAAACATGGTCAAGAGCTTCAACAATATATCCACAAATGGTTGGTCATACAATAGCTGTACATGATGGAAGAAAACATGTTCCAATCTATATAGCTGAAGAAATGATAGGTCATAAATTAGGTGAGTTTGCTCCTACAAGAACTTTTAAAGGTCATTCAGGAGACAAAACAACTAAAGCAAATTAGAAAGATATAGACTAAGAAATTAGTTGAAGGAGGTAAATAAAGTGCAAGAGCAAGAAACAGTAATAAATGAAGCTAGAGCAACTCTTAAATATGCTAGAATTTCAAGCAGAAAAGTTAAAATTGTAGCAGATTTAATTAGAGGAAAAAATGTTGATGAAGCTTTAGCAATCGTAAAATTCACACCAAAAGCATCATCAGAATTACTTGAAAAATTATTAAAATCAGCAATTGCAAATGCTGAAAATAATCATGATATGAAACATGAAAAATTATATGTTGCTGAAATCTATGCTAATCAAGGTCCAACTTTAAAAAGAATAAGACCTGCAGCAAAAGGTTCAGCAGTAAGAATTAGAAAAAGAACAAGTCATATAACAATAGTTTTAAAAGAAAAGGAGGACTAGAAAGCAGATGGGACAAAAAGTACATCCAACAGGCGTAAGAGTTGGGATAATTAAAGACTGGAATTCTAAATGGTATGCAAATTCAAACAATTTTGCTGATTACTTAGTAGAAGACCAAAAAATCCGTAAATTTTTAAAGAAGAAATTATATCTTGCTGGAATTTCTAAAATTGAAATTGAAAGAACAGCAAAAGCTATAAAAGTAAACTTATATACTGCTAAACCTGGTATCGTTATAGGAAAAGGTGGAGCAGGAGTAGAAACTGTTAAAGCAGAACTTACAAAAGTAATAGGAAAAGATGTTAACTTAAATATTGTAGAAGTTAAAAATATTGATATAGATGCTCAATTAGTAGCAGAAAATATCGCAGGACAATTAGAAAGAAGAATTTCATTCAGAAGAGCAATGAAACAATGTATGCAAAAATCTTTGAAAGCTGGTGCTTTAGGAATTAAAACTGCAGTATCAGGAAGATTAGGTGGAGCAGACATGGCTAGAACTGAATTCTATAAAGAAGGAAATATACCATTACAAACTTTAAGAGCTGATATAGATTATGGATTTGCAGAAGCAGATACAACATATGGAAAAATCGGTGTAAAAGTTTGGATATATAAAGGAGAAGTTCTTCCAGAAAAAACAGTGGAAGGAGGAAATAAATAATGCCATTAATGCCAAAAAGAACAAAACATAGAAAAGTACAAAAAGGTAGAATGAGAGGAAAAGCAACAAGAGGAAATAAAGTTACAGATGGAGAATATGGAATTCAAGCTGTAACAGGAGCATTAGTTACAGGCAACCAAATTGAGGCTGCCAGAATTGCTATGACTCGTTATATAAAAAGAGGTGGAAAGGTTTGGATTAAAATATTCCCAGACAAACCAATAACAGCAAAACCTATCGGAACTCGTATGGGTAAAGGTAAAGGTGCTCCAGAATATTGGGTAGCAGTAGTAAAACCAGGAAGAGTAATGTTTGAAATAGCTGGCGTACCTGAAGAAACTGCTAGAGAAGCCTTAAGACTTGCTATGAATAAACTACCTAACAAAACAAAATTTGTAGCAAGAGAAACAGAAAAGGTAGGTGAAAATGATGAAGATAAATAAAATAAGAGAAATGTCTTCACCAGATTTAGAGAAAGAATTAGGTGAACTAAAAACAGAATTATTCAAATTAAAATTTAGTTTAGCTACAAATGGATTAGATAATCCAATGAAAATAAAAGAAGTAAAAAGAGATATAGCTAAAATAAACACAGTATTAACAGAAAGAAAAATAGCTGAATCAAAAAAATAATTATATCTTAAATAACAAATTAAAAGTGATACCATCCTTTTCATTTGTTAGGAGAAGAAAGGAGAAAACTAAATGGAAGAACGCAATCTTCGTAAAGTTATGATCGGAACAGTTTTATCAAACAAAATGGATAAAACAGTTGTAGTAGCTGTTGAAACTAGCGTACGTCATAAGGTTTATGGTAAAACAGTAAAAAGAACATATAAATTAAAAGCACATGATGAAGAAAATGCTTGTCAAATAGGAGATAAAGTTAAAGTAATGGAAACAAGACCACTTTCTAAAGATAAAAGATGGAGAGTTGTTGAAATTACTGAAAAAGCAGATATAAAATAAGAATTTGAAAGGAGGAACCATAAATGATCCAACAACAAACAAGATTAAAAGTAGCAGATAATACTGGAGCAAGAGAACTTATGTGTATCAGATGCTTAGGTGGTTCTTATAGAAAAACATCTAACATTGGAGATATAATAGTTGCTTCTGTCAAATCAGCAACACCAGGTGGAGTTGTTAAAAAAGGTGATGTAGTAAAAGCTGTTATTGTAAGATCTAAAAAAGGATTAAGAAGACCAGATGGTTCATATATAAAATTTGATGAAAATGCAGCAGTTATAATTAAAGAAGATGGAACACCAAAAGGAACACGTATCTTTGGGCCTGTTGCTAGAGAATTAAGAGAAAAGGACTATATGAAAATATTATCATTAGCACCAGAGGTGTTATAATTGAAAAAATAAGAAAAGAAGGAGGCAAACTCTAAATGAAAATAAAAAAAGGAGACAACGTTCAAGTATTATCAGGAAATGATAAAGGAAAAACTGGAGAAGTTTTAGAAGTATCACCAAAAGCTGATAAAGTAATTGTTAAAGGCGTTAATGTTAGAAAAAAACACGTTAAAGCCAGAAAACAAGGAGACGAAAGTGGAATAATATCAGTTGAGTGTAGCATACCAACATCAAAAGTAAATGTTGTATGTCCAAAATGTGGAAAAACTACTAAAGTTGGATATACAGTAGAAAAAGATCAAAAAGTTCGTGTTTGTAAAAAATGCGGAGCAAAATTAAAATAAGAAAGGAGGATTAATACATAATGGAAAAATTAAGAGAACAATATGAAAAAGAAGTAATCCCAGCATTAATGAAAAAATTTGAATATAAATCAGTTATGCAAGTTCCAAAACTTGATAAAATAGTTATAAATATTGGATTAGGAGATCTAAAAGAAAATCCTAAAGCTTTAGAAAATGCAATGAATGATTTAAGCATTATCACAGGTCAAAAACCAGTAATAACAAAAGCTAAAAAATCAATAGCTGCATTTAAATTAAGAGAAGGAGCAAACATTGGATGCAAAGTAACATTAAGAGCTGATAAAATGTATGATTTTGCTTATAAATTATTCAATGTAGCACTTCCTAGAGTAAGAGATTTCAGAGGAGTATCAGCAAATTCTTTTGATGGTAGAGGAAATTACTCTATGGGTGTTAAGGAACAATTAATATTCCCAGAAATCGAATATGATAAAGTAGATAAATTAAGAGGTATGGATATAATATTTGTAACAACAGCTAAAAAAGATGAAGAAGCTAAAGCTTTACTAGAATTATTAGGAATGCCTTTTAAGACAAATTCTTAATAGTATGAATAGAAACGTAAATTTAGTCAAAGGAAAGGAGATATACTATGGCTAAAAAAGCAATGAAAATAAAACAAGCTAGACCACAAAAATACAAAACTAGAGAATATAATAGATGTAAATTATGTGGTAGACCACATGCATATATCAGAAAATATGGAATATGTCGTGTATGCTTTAGAGAATTAGCACACAAAGGAGAGATTCCTGGTGTGAAAAAAGCTAGCTGGTAGAAAAATCAATCGAAATCAGCATCTTGCACATTTTCATTTCATTAATTAGACTTTGACGTACAAAAAGTACGCCTTCATCCTAATTAATTCATGAAAATGCACAATATACTAATTTGAATTAATTTTAAGATAAAATAAATAAACTGCAAATAAAATAAAGTTAAGAAAAGGAGGTAAGTAATTAATGAACATTACAGATCCAATAGCAGATATGTTAACAAGAATAAGAAATGCAAACAGTTCAAAACATAAAACAGTTGATATTCCTGCATCAAATATGAAATTAGGAATAGCTGAGATATTATATAAAGAAGGATATATAAAATCTTTTGAAGAAATCAAAGATGATACACAAGGTATCATAAGAGTTACTCTTAAATATGATGAAAAAGGAACAAGAGTAATAGATGGTTTAAAAAGAATTAGTAAGCCAGGATTAAGAGTTTATGCTTCAAAAGATGAATTACCAAAAGTCCTAAATGGATTAGGAATAGCTATTATATCAACATCAAAAGGATTAAAAACAGATAAAGAAGCAAGAGAATTAGGTGTTGGAGGAGAAGTTTTAGCTTATATTTGGTAATTTGTAAAAAATGATTTAATAAAGGAAGATTTACTATGAATGAGTCTTTTGTCAATCCAAGTAATGAGTGGATAATAGATCGGAGCCTATAAGGGGATTAGTATGTTTCACTTAATAAATATTGGTTTAGATATTTCAATTTTTATAGCTTTAATTAATTATATTATGTGTATAAAATTTATTATATACAGTAAATTTAAAAAAATGGTTTTTATAATTACAATTACTGAAATAGTAGTATTTAGTGTGATTTTAAAAATATTTGATAATACTAGCCCAGGATTAGATTATTGGCATAAGAACGAAATAGATATTATACTAAAATATTCATTAAAATTGATACCTTTTATTATGCAAATTGTAATATTCATAATAATTTATATAAATAATAAAAAAGGAGGGAAAACCAAATGTCAAGAATAGGAAATAAACTTATCACAGTACCAGCAGAAGTTCAAGTTAAAATAGATGGACAAAATGTTACTGTAACAGGACCTAAAGGAACTTTAGAAAGAACAGTACATAAAAATATTACTTTAAAATTAGATGGAAATATAATTACTGTTTCTAGAATTAATGATGAACCAGCTAACAGAAGTTTACATGGTTTAACTAGAACTTTGATTAATAATATGATTACAGGTGTAACTTCAGAATATAGTAAAGAATTACAAATAAATGGAGTTGGATACAGAGTTGCAAAACAAGGAAACAACTTAAATTTAACACTTGGATATTCACATCCTGTAATATTTGAAGCACCAGCTGGAATTACTTTTGATGTTCCAAACCCAAATACAATTATTGTCAGAGGAATTGATAAAGAATTAGTTGGTCAAACAGCAGCAGTTATTAGAACAAAAAGACCACCTGAAGTATATAGAGGTAAAGGTATTAAATATGCTGATGAAGTTATTAGACGTAAGGAAGGTAAAACAGGAAAATAAAATCGATTCTAAGCTTCGTCTAACTTCGTTAATCTTCATTCAAAATTTTATCAACGTACAGCAGTACGCCTCAAAAATTTTGAATTTGATTGCCTAGTTATACTTGCTTATAATCAATTTTAGTAGTAAATATAAAAAGTATTACTAAAAGAAAGGAGTAAAAGACATGGTTAAAAAGACAGATAGAAAAATGGAAAGAACAAGAAGACATATAAGAGTTAGAGCAAAAATATCTGGAACAGCTGAAAGACCAAGATTATGCGTATACAGAAGTAATAGCAATATATATGCACAAATAATCGATGATGTTAAAGGTGTTACATTAGTTCAAGCTTCAACATTAGATAAAGAAGTAAAAACTAAATATGCTAACAAAGCAGCTGCAAAAGAAGTTGGAGCTTTAATAGCAAAAAAAGCAGCAGCTAAAAAAATAGAAACTGTAGTTTTTGATCGTGGTGGATACATATACCATGGTGTAATAAAAGAATTAGCAGAAGCTGCAAGAGAAGGCGGATTAGTATTTTAAAAGAAGGAGGAAAAACTAAAACCTATGGAAGAAAAGAAAGAATTAAAAGAAAAAGTTGTTGCTATCAACAGAGTTGCTAAAGTTGTAAAAGGTGGTAGAACTTTTAGATTTAGTGCTGTAGTAGTTGTTGGTGATGAAAATGGTCATGTAGGTGTTGGAAATGGTAAAGCAGCTGAAGTTCCAGATGCTATTAAAAAAGCTATCCAAGAAGCTAAAAAGAACTTAGTGGAAGTACCAATTGTTGAAACTTCAGTACCTCATGAATTTATTGGGACTTTTGGAAGTGCAAAAGTAATGTTAAAACCAGCTGCAATCGGTACAGGACTTATTGCTGGTGGTAGTGTAAGACCAGTATTAGAACTTGCTGGATATCAAAACATTAGAACAAAAGTTATCGGAACAAACAATCCAAGAAACGTTGTATATGCTACAATAGAAGGATTAAAATCTATGCAAACTGTTGAATCAGTTGCTAAAAAAAGAGGAAAAAAAGTAGAAGATATTTTATAATAATGGATAAATTAATAAATAAGGGAAGTGTTCCCAGAAATTATTAAAGGAGGTGCAAGACTTAAATGAAACTAGACAATTTAAAACCAGCTGTAAAAAAAGTAAAAAGAAATAGAGTAGGTCGTGGTATGGCTTCTGGAAATGGAAAAACATCTGGAAGAGGTCATAAAGGACAAAAAGCAAGAAGTGGTGGCGGAGTAAGACGTGGATTTGAAGGTGGTCAAACACCATTATATAGAAGATTACCTAAAAGAGGATTCACAAATATCCATGCTAACACTTATACAGAAGTAACATTTAAGATGTTAAATAAAGTTAAAAACACAGATGTTACAGCTGAAAGCTTATTAGAAGAAGGAATTATTGGAAAAATCAATGATGGAATAGTAGTATTAGCAACAGGAAAATTAGATAAAAAAGTAAATGTAAAAGCTAAGAGATTTACAGCAAAAGCTAAAGAACAAATCGAAGCTCTAGGCGGAAAGACAGAGGTGATTTAATTGTTTAAAACAATAAAAAATGCATTAAAGACACCTGATGTTAGAAAGAGATTAATATATACACTAGTATTAATAGTAGTTTTTAGACTAGGATGTTATATAACTGTACCTGGAGTAAATAGTATTGCTTTAAATGATGCAATGCAAAATACTTCTGGTATAGCTGGATTAATTGATATGATCTCAGGAGGAGCTTTTTCAAGATTTTCTCTTTTTGCAATGTCAATTAGTCCATACATAACAGCTTCTATCGTTATTCAATTATTAGGAATGATAATACCATCTTTAGAAAGATTAACTAAAGAGGGTGGAGAAGAAGGAAGAAAGAAGATTAATAGATATACAAAAATACTAACAGTAATTTTAGCTTTAGTAGAAGGAATTGGAATCTATTTATCTTATAAATCAGCAGGAGTATTCGTAGACGACGGATTTATGACTGCAGTATTAATTGTTTCTGGTTTAGTTGCAGGAACATCAATCCTTATGTGGCTAGGAGAACAAATAACTAGCAAAGGAATTGGAAATGGAATTTCATTATTAATTTTCATTGGTATTATATCTAGATTACCAAGTGGAGTAACAATGTTATGGAATTTAATAATGACTGATTCAGGATTTAGTACAATAGGATTATTAACAGCACTTGGAATTGTTATAGGAGCTATTATTTTAGTTGCAGGAGTTGTATTTGTACAACAAGCAGAAAGAAGAGTTCCTGTTCAATATTCTAAAAAAGTAGTAGGAAGAAAAATGGTTGGAGCACAAAATACACATATACCATTAAAACTTGCTATGGCAGGGGTTATGCCAGTAATATTTGCTTCATCATTTATGACATTTCCAGCTATGATAATTCAAATATTTGTACATGATATAGCTAACCAAACAGGATTTTTAGCAGGGCTATATAAGTTTTCAATTGCTACATCTACATCAAATGTACCAATTGGATATTCAATAGCAAATGCTATAGTATACTTGTTGCTAATAGTAGGATTCACATTCTTCTATACTTATGCTACATTTAATCCAGCAGAAGTATCAAATAATATTAAGAAAAATGGTGGATTTATACCAGGTATAAGAGCTGGTAAACCAACAACAGATTATTTATCATCAATAATATCTAAGTTAACTTGGTTTGGAGGATTATTCTTAGCAGTAATTGCTATTATACCAATGCTTCTAAGATTTACAAACTTAAATATTGCATTTGGTGGTACATCAATATTAATCGTTGTAGGAGTTGCGCTAGAAACAGTTCAACAATTAGAGTCATTCTTAGCAATGAGACATTATAAGGGATTCCTAGAATAATATAAAAATCAAAACATATTTAAGACAAGGAAAAGGAATAAAATTTTAAATTTCCTTGTCTTAATATTCTTGTTTATACTAATTTAATAGTTTTTATAATATTTATTAAATAAGTAAATATTATAAAGATTATTAAAAGTGTAATCTTAAAATAAATGAAGAGGAAGTGTTTTTATGGTAGTAATAATGTTAGGAGCACCAGGTACAGGAAAGGGAACAGTAGCAAGTATTTTAAAAGAAGAACTTCAAATACCACAAGTATCAACAGGAGATATTTTTAGAAAAAATATGAAAGAAGGAACAGAGTTAGGAAAATTAGCAGAGAGTTATATTTCAAAAGGAAACTTAGTTCCGGATGAAGTTACTAATGGAATAGTTGAAAGCAGATTAGATGATTCAGATGTGCAAAATGGAATTATATTAGATGGTTATCCAAGAACAGTAAATCAAGCAGAAGAATTAGACAAAATGTTAGAAAAAAGAGGAAAAAAAGTCGACTTAGTAATTAATTTGACAACACCAGAAGAAGAAATTATAGAAAGAATTGTAAATAGGAGAGTTTGTTCAAACCATGATTGTAAAACAATATATAATTTAGTTTTACATCCACCTGTAAAAGAAGGAATATGTGACAAGTGTGGTCATGAGATAATTCAAAGAAAAGATGATACTATTGAAACTGTAAAATCAAGGCTAGATAATTATTTTATACAAACAAGTCCTCTTGTAGATTATTACGAAAAAACTGGAAAATTATATTCAGCAGTTGTTAGCAAAAGTATTAATAAATTAGGAAAAGATGTTGCAAAAGATATAGTTGAGTATATAAATAACAATAAATAGAAAAGATGGAATATAGTTAGGAGTTGAAAAATTTGGTAACTATTAAATCAAAAAAAGAAATCGAATTAATGAAAGAAGCATGTAATGTTGTAGCTAAAGTATATGATGAGTTAGAAAAAATAATAAAGCCTGGAATGTCAACTTGGGAATTAGACCAAA
>Ga0326514_10000862_pt1 | contig 20042 bp, 23 predicted proteins | sample 3_2548_0518_D_FD_203653 | JGI IMG/M metagenome (GOLD analysis project Ga0326514, IMG submission 203653) | Bovine rumen microbial communities from UC Davis, California, United States - 3_2548_0518 | ecosystem: Host-associated > Mammals > Digestive system > Stomach > Rumen | place: USA... | reverse complement strand
TTTTACTTTTTCATAGTTTTGTTCTCCTTTTGACCGAGAGCCGCCTTTATATAGGGCGGCTTTTGGTTTGGGGAAAAGAGAGGTGGTGACGGTGGCAAAGGGGAAGTATCAGAAGTGGCTGACGCCTGAAGGCTTGTTATTGCTCGAGGGCTGGGCACGCGACGGGCTGACAGATGAACAGATTGCACAGAAGATGGGCGTAGGTTATTCCACGCTGCAAACGTGGAAATCAAAATATCAAGACATTCAAGATACCCTAAAAAAGGGCAAGGATGTCGTGGATTACCAAGTCGAAAACGCCCTGCTGAGTTCAGCACTGGACGGCAACACCACCGCGCAGATCTTCTGGCTCAAGAACCGCCGTCCCGACAAGTGGCGCGACAAGCAGAAGGAAGAAGCCGACAACACAGCGCTTGACAAGCTCGATGATATTCTGCGGGAAATCAAGGCGGACGCTGAAAGGAGCACGGGCGATGCCGTACACGAGTAAACAGAAGGAATATATCGCACGCGCCAACAAGCGCTGGAATTTCAAGAGCGGCGCTGTCCGATCGGGCAAGAGCTACGTCGACGTGACCGCCGTGATTCCGATGCGCATTCGTGAACGCGTCGGCAAGGACGGCTTGTGCTTCATCATCGGAGTGTCCAAGGAGACCATCGAGCGCAACGTGCTGCAGCCGATGCGCGAGCGATACGGCGGCGAGCTTGTCGGCACGATCAACAGCCGCAACATCGCGCGGATCTGCGGCGAGAACGTCTATTGTCTCGGCGCGGAAAAGGCAAGTCAGGTCGCGAAGTTCCAGGGCGCTTCCGTCAAGTACGCCTACGGCGACGAAGTCGCGAAGTGGCACGAGGATGTTTTCAACATGCTCAAGTCGCGTCTGGACAAGCCCTACAGCTGCTTTGACGGCTCTCTGAACCCCGAGCACCCGACGCACTGGCTGAAAAAGTTCATAGACAGCGACGCCGATATTTACTTGCAGGAATACACGATCTTTGACAATACATTTTTGTCGCCCGATTTCGTCGCGAATCTTTGCAAGGAATATGAGGGCACGGTCTATTATCTGCGGCTTATCCTCGGCAAGTGGGTGCGCGCCGAGGGTGCGATATATCGCAGGTTTGCCAACGACCCGAAGCCGTTCTACTGCCGCATTGTGGACAGCATCAATCCCGAGCTGCCGTATAGACAGTTTCTTCGCTCGGAGCTTGAGCAAATCACGATCGGCGTCGACTTCGGCGGCAATCAGTCGGGTCACGCTTTCGTCGCGACGGCTCTGACGCGCGGCTACGGCGAGCTGATCGCGCTGAAAAGCGAACGGCACACGGAGGAATGTGAGCCGAATGACATCGACCGGATTGCGCTGGAGTTTGCGCAGTCCGTTTTTGACGCCTTCGGGATGCCCGATAATCTATACTGGGATAACGCCGAGACGGTTCTCGGCAGAGGTCTGCGGCACGCGTTTGAAAAGCGGTTCCCTACCGTACACGTGAAGGGTGCGCGGAAGTGTGAGATCAATGACCGTATCCGCTGCACCACGCGGCTGATGGGCGCGGGCAGATTCTGGTATACCGACGGCTGCGAAACGCTGAAAACGGCGCTTTCCGAGGCAGTATGGGACAAAAAGCAATTAAAGGACGTCAGGCTGGACGACGGCAGCACCGACATTGACAGCCTGGACGCATTTGAATATACGTTTGAGCGCGACATCAAGCGCTTGATTAAGGCGGTGTGAAATGAGGATATTTGATTTTTTCAGGGAGGTGTACAGGAGATTGTTCCCGATAAAGGATATTCAGACGGCGCTCGGGGTGGAGCCGGCGCTGTCGCAGAACATGCTCGACCGCATAGCCGTGTGGAATAAGGCGTACATGGGCAAGGCGGCTCACGTCGACGGTGACAAGGTCATCAGCCTGCGGCTCGAAAGCTCATCCGTGAGGGAGCTTGCGAACGTGACGCTCAGCGAGATGACGACGAACGTCTCCAACAAGCAGCTCAATGATCTGCTCGAAAAGGTCAAGGTCAATCTGAATAAGAACCTGCAGCGCGGACTGGCGACGGGCGGCATGGTGATCAAGCCGCTCAACGAGAGCGGCGTTCAGTTTGTCGCGGCGAATGCGTTTATTCCGCTCGCCTATGACGCAGAGGGCAGGCTGACCGACGTGGTGTTTCCCGAGCAGAAGCGCATCGGCGGCAAATACTATACGCGGCTGGAGCGGCACACGCTGAGCGGCGGCACGCTGACGATCGTGAACAGCGCCTATGAATCCGATTCCGAGAACGCGCTGGGGCGTCCTGTCCCACTGAGCGCAGTGGACGAGTGGAAGAATTACCGCGAGTCGGCGATCTTCCCGGTGAGCCGCAATATCTACGGCTATTTCCGCACCCCGAACGACAACACCGTCGACGGCAGCGCCGCGGGCGTTTCGGTATTTGAGACCGCGATGGACAAGATCAGGCGCGCCGATATCCAGTTCGGACGGCTTGACTTTGAATTTGAGTCGGCAAAGCGCAGGATCCACGCCGATGTTTCAATGGTGAAAAAGACGGAGAGCGGCTACGAGCTCGACGAGGTGTATGTTGACGTCAACGGCGATTCCGATGATTTCTATAAGGAGTTTTCTCCATCACTGAGGCAGGACGGCTTTATCGCGGGACTGGAGGAGTACAAGCGCGAGATCGAGTTTGACATCGGCTTGTCCTACGGCGACCTCTCTCAGCCGCAGTACGTCGAAAAGACCGCGACGGAGGTCAACGCCGCCAAGATCCGCAAGCGCAACACGGTGACGCAGATACAGGAGCAGCTGAAAGCCTGTCTTGACGATCTGGTGTTCGCTCTCGCGTTCCACAACCGCCTGACGCGCAGCGGCTATGAATTCACCTGTGATTTCAAGGACAGCATCCTCAACGACGAGCAGAGCGAGCGCGAGGAGGACAGAAAGGACCTCGCCAACGGCACGCTCCGTCCCGAGGAGTACCGGGCACGCTGGCGCAATGAAACGCTTGCCAGGGCGAAGGCGAACCTTCCGCAGCAGGCAGAGGTTGACTGATGCTGACCCCGAACGAGCTTGAAGCAATTCCCGAGCAGTTGGTGAAGATATTCCGTCAGCTCGAGCTTGACGTGATGAATGACATTATAGAACGAATTGCCGTGAATAAAGACATTTCCCGAACCGCTGACTGGGAAATCAGTCGTCTGTACGAGCTGGGCGTTAGCAAGCGAGCCATCAAGAAGCGAATCAAGGACGCGCTGAAATTGTCAACACGCGAAATCAACCTGATTTATAAAAACGTGATATGGCAGGATTACGCACGTTACGAGCCGATTTACAGGACAAAGGGCAAGCCGTGGATTCCGTATGAGAAAAATAGGCAGCTGCAGCAGCTCGTCAGCGGAATCAAGGAGCAGACGCTCGGTGCGTTCAAAAACATCACGCAGTCGCTGGGCTTTGCGGTCAAGCGTCCCGACGGCACGCGCGTCTTTCAGCCAATCGCGGAGTATTATCAAAAGACGCTCGACAACGCCGCGATGGGAATGCTCAGCGGTGTGTATGATTACAACACGATGATAAAGAAGGCGGTCAGGGAGCTGACCGAGAGCGGCTTGCGCACGGTGGATTATGAAACAGGCCGGAGCAACCGCGTAGAAGTCGCGGCGCGGCGCGCGCTGATGACGGGCTTCAACCAGGTTGTCGCAAAGGTGACGGAGGAGAACGCTGAAAAGCTCGGCGCCGATCACTTTGAGGTGACCTACCACCGCGGCGCGAGACCGACGCACCAGCCGTGGCAGGGCAGGGTGTACACCCGCGAGCAGCTCGTCACGGTCTGCGGCTACGGAGCTGTGGACGGTCTGAAGGGTGCGAACTGCTACCATGACTTTCACCCGTTCTTTCGGGGTATTTCAAAGCGGCTCTACACCGACGAGGAGCTCGATAAATGGAACGCCGAGGAAAACACCCCGAAGCAGTACGGCGATAAGGAGTATACCACCTACGAGGCACTGCAAAGACAGCGCCGCATGGAAACGAGCCTGCGCCGCAAGCGCGAGGAGATCGAGCTGCTTGAAAAGGGCGGGGCGAACGAGGACGACATCAACGCCGCCAAGGCGAAATACCACGCGCTGTCAAACGAATACGCCGCGTTTTCCAAGACGATGAACCTGCCCCAGCAGAGGGAGCGGATAAGGATTGACGGCAGGAAAGGCGTTGATGTTTCTTTCGGAAAACCGCTTGAAAAAGCCGAAAAAACGGTTGAAAAGACGTCTTGAAACTGAAAAAGAAAACAATAAGGATTAGACCGCTCAGTTTAGGCAGGGCGTTTTTTATACCCAAATTGTCCGGAATGACGCGAAACTATCAAGCGAAGTGGAAAGGAACCACGAGAAAAAACTGAAAGTGAGGTAAACAGCATGAAAAGAGACGACATCAGAAAGATTTTCGAGGGCGCGACCGACGAGCAGATCAGCGCCGTGCTGAATATCAACAGCGCGGACATCGGAGCTGTCAGGAAGAAGCTCGAGGACGAGCGCGACAGCTACAAAACGCAGCTCGAAACCGCGGCGCAGAAGCTCGAGGGCTTCAAGGACGTGAACGTCGAGGAGCTGAAAGGACAGATCGCGACCCTGACGGGCGACCTTGCGAGTCAGAAAGCCGCTTTTGAAAAGCAGCTTGCCGACCGCGACTTTGACGACCTCCTCAACGGCGAGATCCGCGGCAGCAAGGCGAAGAACGTCACAGCAGTGCGCGCGCTGCTGGATGTGGAAACCCTCAAAACGAGCAAAAACCAAAAGGACGACATCGCCGCCGCGCTCAAAAAGACGAAAGAGGAGAACGGCTACCTGTTCGAGTCTGACGAGCCGATCGACAACGGCACCTTTGTGGGCGGCACGTCGCAGAACCCCAAGGTCAGAACCCTCGAGGAAATTGACAAAATGTCCTTTGACGAGTACAGAAAGTACCGTCAGGAAAACTAAGGAAAGGAAGTAAAAACATATGGCAAACACATTTTTAACCCCCAGCATTATCGCGAAGGAAGCGCTTATGGTGCTCCTGAGCAATCTCACCATGGCGAACCTCGTTCACCGCGATTATTCAGATGAATACGCAAAAGTCGGCGACACCGTAAATGTCCGCGTTCCCGCAAAATTCGTGGCAAAGAACTTCACGGGTCAGGTAGACGTGCAGGACATCACCGAGGACAGCGTAGCCGTTAAGATGGACAGGTTCCGCGATGTCACCGTTGCAGTCACCTCCAAGCAGATGACGCTTGATATCAAGGACTTTTCCAAGCAGGTAATCGAGCCTGCCATGCAGGCGCTGATTCAGGCGGTTGACGTTGACCTGCTCACCGTCGGCATCGAAAAGGCGGGCAAGACCGCGACTGTTTCGGGCACGCCGGTTATCAGCGACATCGCGGGCGTCGGCAAGGCACTCGATATTTCAAAGGCTCCCCGTCAGAACCGCCGTCTGGTGCTGCCTCCGACCATTCTCTACAAGTACAACACCCTCGACAATTTCGCGAAGCAGTGCTACAAGGGCGATTCCCAGGCGCTCAAGGAGTCCGAAATCGGCAGGGTGTTCACCTGTGACACCTTCATGTCGCAGAACTGCCCCGAGAATCAGAGTGCGACAGCAGGCACCGCGACCGCCTACAAGGTAACGGGTACCGCCAACGCGACACAGTTCACCGTGTCGGACGGCTCCGCGGCGACGGGTACCATCAAGAAGGGCGACCAGCTGATCGTCAACGGCTATCTCTACACCGTTACCGAGGATCTGACGCTCTCGAGCGGCGCGGGTACCCTCAAGGTTGACCAGAACATCCCCGCGACGATCTCCACACCCGTCAGCGCCCTGCTGATCAAGAAGGCGCACGCCCTCGGCTTCCACCGCAACGGTCTCGCGCTTGTCACCCGTCCGCTGGAGCTGCCCATGGGCGCGGCAAAGGCGGCGGTCGTGTCGGATGACGGTTTGTCTATCCGCGTCGTCTTTGAGTATGACGCATCTACCAAGACCGACAAGGTCAGCTTTGATATTCTCTACGGTATCAAGGCGCTGGACAGCAGCCTTCTCGTTGACTTCTCGTAAGGAGTGAGCCTATGACCGTTTATGCTGACAGCAGCTTTTATGAACGCGAGTATCTGAGCGGCAGAACGGCGGTCATTCCTTCTTCGGAGTTCGGATATTACGCCCGTCGTGCGAGCGCGGTAATCGGTCAGTATACGCTTGGCAATATCGGTGAAAATATTCCCGAGAGCGTTAGGTATTGCTGCTGTGAGCTCGCCGAGACGATTTACTCAGCCGAAAACGCCAAATCTGCATCGGGCGTAGTTTCCGAGAAGGTCGGCGATTTGTCGGTGAATTATGAGAGCGCGGAAACGCTGCGCAGGGCGCTGCCCCGATACATGAGGACCGTGATTTACTTATGGCTTGCCGGCACGGGCTTGCTCCACCGCGGAGGTGACCTATGCTGACGGAATCGAGCTGCACGCTCTACCTGAGAAACGGCGAGGGCTTTGAGCGTTACGTCGTGCCTGCCTGTCACTGGCAGGAGAGCGCGGCGGCGTCCGTGAACAAAAGCGGCATGCAGGACGGCGGCGGTATTGTGGTCTATATCCCGAAAACGGCAATGGTGCTGTTTCCGGACGGCAGGCTCTATCCGTCGTCAAAGCTCTTTCCGAACCAGGATATTTCCCCGAAAAAGCCCGCGCAGGACATGATCGTCAAGGGCGAATGTGATTTTATCTTTGACAATTCCACGCCGCAGGCGGCTTCCGAGAGCCTCAGAGAGATGAACAACCGCTTTGAGGTGCATACCGTCATGCGTGTTGACAGGCTGCTCTACGGCAGCGAGAGCATGCAGCATTACAAGCTGAGCGTGAGGTGAGAGCATGAAAATCATCCAGCCGTGCGACGTCAACGTCACCGCGCCGAACGGATCGTTCATCTTCAAATGGAATCCGCGCTTCGGTGAAATGATGTCCGAGCGCATTCAGAAAACGCAGCGGTTCATCGACAGCGAAACCATGCGCCTGATGGTACCGTACACGCCCATGCGCAACGGCATCCTGATGGAGAGCGTCAAGCTCGGCACCGTTCTCGGCAGCGGCGAGCTGCGGTATTTATCGCCATATGCGCGGTATCTCTATTACGGCGAAATCTACGGCCCTAACATTCCGATATTCGAGGGCAGTCAGCTTGTCGGCTTTTTCAGTCCGCCGGGGCAGAAGAAGCACCCGACCGGCAGGCAGATGACCTACGACACCTCGCGGCATCCGCAGGCGGGCAAGCTGTGGTTTGAGCGCATGAAAGCCGACCACGCCGACGAAATCCGCGCGGGAGCCGCCAAAATCGCAGGAGGAGTAACCAAATGAACATAATCGAGAAGATGAAGTCTATTCTGGAGGAGTATCCGAAAATCGGAACGCTCCACATTGACTACAACCTCAACGACGCCGACAGCTTCGGGCTTTACCCGACGGGCGACAGAAAGGTCAGCGAGGACGTGCTCGGCGGGCAGGAACGGCAGCACACGTTCATTCTCTACGCCGTTTTCCAGTCCTTCAACGACTACGACAGGCTCACCAATTCGGGCTTGCTGCTCGATCTGCAACTCTGGCTGGAGCAGTACGCCGATAGCCAGGAGCTGACGACCGTCATCAACGACGTGACGCGCAGGGGGTATCTGAAAAACATCACCTGCGCGAACGGTATGCTCTTCAACATACCTGACAACAACATGAACGCCGCGGTACAGTATCAAATGCAGATAACCGCGGAATACACCATAGAAAGTGAGGAATTTTAATGCCTAATGCAACAGGAGTCGGAAAGCTCAAGAGAAGCTATTATCTGACTTATATCGATTCGTCCTTTGGCGGTCAGACGCCGTCATGGTTTCTTATCGGCAAGCATATTCAGGACATGAGCGTGGAACTCAATCCCGACACTCAGGTCATCAAGAATATTCTCGACGAGACCGTCACAGAGGACAACGGCTACCAGCCGAGCATTTCGGCTGACACATATCACGCCAACACGGGTGATTCCATTTACGAGAAAATCAAGGACATCATGATGAACCGCAAGACGGGCGACGACTGCAAGACAAAGGTGCTCGAGGTTCTGATTGACAAGACCGAGGGTCCCTTTGACGCATGGCAGGAGGATTGTGTTGTAAAACCGCAGTCCTACGGCGGCGCTCAGGGAGCTGTGAACATTCCCTACAACATTACCTTTGACGGCAACCGTCAGCAGGGTACAGCGACGCTCGCGAACAAGGTCCCGACCTTTACGGCAGCATAGTCCACATGATCATAACGGGGCGGCTCGTCCGCCCCACAGCATTAAGGAGTGAAAATAATGCCGAATCTGGTTTTTAATAAAGGCTACAAGGAATATGACATCAACGGCGACAAGGACTGCGTTATCCGCGTCTACACCTCAGACTGGGGGATCATCGGGCGGATCGCGGAGCTGAAGGAGAGAATTGTCGCGAAGGTGCGCACTCTCAAAAACGTCGGCGACGATTTCGAAACCGCCATGAATGAGCTCAACAGGGTAGAACACGAGGTCAGAGCCGAAGTCGACACAGCGTTTGGCTCTCCCGTCAGCGATAAGGCATTCGGCAGCGTAAACTGTCTGTCCTTTGCCGGAGGTCAGCCGATCGTGCTGAACTTCCTCGAGGCGATTCTGCCCGAGATAAGGAAGGATCTCGAAGCCGAGACTCAGCAGGCTAACGAGCGCATCGCGAAGTACGCCGACGCCGCCGCGATGTATGACTGATGTATTATCTTCCGAAATCGCTCGAGGTTGACGGCAGGGAATACCCGATCCGCACTGACTACCGCGTCGCTCTGACGATATTCGAGGCGTGCAACAGCTATGATCTCAGCCCTCAGGAGAAGGCGATAGCGGTTGTAAAGTGTCTGTACAAGGAAATCCCCGAAAACTTCTCCGCGGCTCACGAGAGGGCTGTGTGGTTCCTCGACGGCGGCGATATGCCGAAGTCAAAGCAGGCTCCGCGAAGGATGATGGACTGGGAACAGGACGAGTATATCATATTCCCGGCGCTGAACAAGGTCGCGGGATATGAAATCAGAGAAGCGAAATATCTGCACTGGTGGAGCTTCCTCGGACTGTTCAACGAGATCGGCGACGGGCTGTACGCTCAGGTGATGAATATCCGTCAGAAGCTCGCATACGGCAAACAGCCCGAAAAGTGGGAACGCGAGTTCTGCAACAGGCACAAGGAGCTGATCGTGCTCAGGGAAAAGCTCACTCCCGAGGAAGAAGCCGAGCTGAAAGAGGAACAGGCGTTTATAGACAGCATTTGTTGATTGACTTTCCGGAAAGAATGTTGTATTATTTTGGTGTACAACATATTCGAGGGGGTACAATTATGTTTTGTAATCATTGCGGCAGACAAAATCCCGACGGCGCGAGGTTCTGCAACTTCTGCGGCGCGCCTGTATCGGCACAGATGATGAATGTCGGTCAGCCGCGGCATCAGCAGCGCAATGCCGAAATCGCGGAGCTTGAGAGAATGATTCGATATTTCTCGCAAAAGTCCGTGCTTTACGAAGAGTACGACAGGCTCACACCGCTTGTGGACAGAACCCTGAAGGGCTGTAAGCATGTGCTTTTGGTTTTGGGCATCATCGCGGCGTGTGTCGGATTGCTGACCGTGCCGATGGTTATTCTCAAAATTATGGAGGATAAAAACTACGTATCAATAATTCTTCCTATGATGTATCTGCTTCCGGGAATCGGTATGATCGTCGGTTATGTCTTTTACGCGAACGCTTTCAAAAAGAGAGCCGCAAAAACATTTCAGCGGTATGACGAGGTGACGGCAGAGCTGTTTGACTATTATCAGCAGTACGGCACATGCCTTGTCGGTCCCGAGTACACGAACCCGTCAAACCTCATCACAATTATAAACACCATCAAGTCAGGGCGTGCCGATACCACAAAGGACGCGATCAACCTTCTGCTTGAGGATACATACCGCAATAACATGCAGCGAATAGCCGCACAGGCCGCGAGAAGCGCAGCGGCGGCAGCACGAGGCGCAAGAGTCGGCGCAGTATTCAGCGCGGCAAATTTCTTCCTTAAATAATTTTTCACAAAAGCCGTTCCAATTTGGGGCGGCTGTTGTTATGCGTACATCTTTCGAAATGTGCGCTATTTTTATACCATTTTTCAGAAATGAGGTGATGATTTGCCTGCTACAGACGGAAGCCTGATTTTTAATACCAAGATTGATATTTCAAATGTGAACAAAGGCTTGAAGGCGGCGGATAAGCAATTTGCTGCTTCGGCGAACAAGGTGAAAAAAATACTCGCCGATACTGAGAAAAGCGCAAAAGCAAAAGCCGCGTCAATAGCTTCCGAATATAAAAAAACGGGCGAATCGCAGAGCGAAGCCTTGAAGCACGCGTGGAGAACCGTCAAGGAGAACGGCGAGGAGTTCAGCAAAAGCACCTCAGAAAGCTTCCGCGAGGTTGGAGACAGTGTAGGCGATACAACCGACTCTATCGGAGATTCCATTAAGGAGTTCGGTAAGAATATCATGGAGAGCCGCGACTGGATCACCATGTTGGTAAAAGTGGTCACTGCTGAGTTAAAAATGCTTGGGGACGCGGCAGGAGAAGCAGCAAACGCCGGACTTACCGCTTTTTCAAAAACTGTTCAAGGAATCGGTCAGTTGACTGCTCAGACCGGCAAATTTACTATCAAGCAATTTATCGGCGACTGGGAGGATAACAACAACAGTATAAAGCGCCTTTTGCTTATGGCTGGTTCGGTTTTCTCAGTCTACAAGCTGATTGATTTCGGCAAGCAAGGCATAGATTTAGGCTCTGATTTGTCCGAGGTTCAGAATGTCGTTGACGTCACCTTTTCGCATATGACTGACAAGGTGGACGAATGGGCGAAAAAGGCTCAGGACGCGTACGGCTTGTCGGAAACTATGGCAAAGAAGTTTGTTGGCTTATACGGTTCTATGTCGGAAGCGTTCGGTTTTACAGAGCAGGAAGCCTTCGAAATGTCAAGTACGCTTGCGGGACTGGCGGGCGATGTTGCGTCCTTCTACAATATCGACCAGGATTTAGCATACACAAAGCTCAAATCAGTGTTCTCGGGTGAAACCGAGACGTTGAAGGATTTGGGCATTGTTATGACCGAAAACGCGCTCAATGATTACGCAATGCGTAAGGGCATAGGCAAAACCGTTTCAAAAATGAGTGAAGCGGAAAAAGTAACTCTGCGCTACAATTTCGTTCTTGATCAGCTTAATAACGCTGTTGGCGATTTTACGCGTACACAGAACAGCTGGGCTAATCAAACGCGGCTTTTATCTCTCAGATGGGATACGTTGAAAGCTACCATGGGCAGAGGTTTTATAAACGGCTTAACTCCTGTTATCAAGGTTGTCAATCAGCTCCTCGAAAAACTGCAGAAAGTCGCCGAGTGGTTTGAAAGCTTCACTACCGCAATTTTCGGTAATTCAAACGCTTCCACGGGCGCGATGACGGAGGGACTTGAAACGGCTGCCGATACCGCCGATACTCTCGCCGACAGCATTGAGAATGTTACAGAGAAAAGCGACGAGCTTCGCTACGGGCTTGCAGACTTTGACGAGCTGAATGTTATCACCGACAACAGCGACAGCGAATCTCCGCAGGAGCTTGTTGACGATTTGGCCAAGGCTTCGGGTGTGATCGACAATCTTGTTGAGGACACCAAAAATAATGCAGAGGAAACTCTGTCAAATATCGGCTTTTCCGAGGCGGTCAGAAAAGCGATCGAAAAGGGCAATTGGCGCATGGTCGGATTTTTGATTGCCGAAAATATCGACGCTCAAATCAGGAAAATACAATGGGGCGAAATCAAGAAAAGCGCCGTCAATCTTGCTCGTAATGTCGGCGAGTTTATAAACGGTGCGTTTGAGTCTCCCGATTTGTGGATCTCAGTCGGTCGCACGATTGCCGAGGGTTTGAATACGGCAATAAAATTCTTGCTCACACTGTTGCAAACCATTGATTTCAGTAAAATCGGAATCTCTTTTGCCGAAATGTTCAATGAATTTCTCAAAACATTTGACGCTGAGGAATACGGCAAATTAACGGCTGAGAGAATAAATGGGATTTTTGATTTTCTCGGCGGTTTTGCCTTCAACTTTGATTGGAGTAGGCTCGGTGACAAGATAGGCGAAACGCTCGCTTCATATTTTGAGAACCTTAATCTGACCGAAGCAGGCAAAAGTGGCAAGACTATTCCGGAGACAATCGCAGGTATTATTAACGGGCTGATTCAAGCAGGTATTTCACTGCTGACATACGAATTTACCGATGATAACGGCGAGGTTCATAATCTCTGGGAGTATGTAGGAACAGTTTTAGGCGAAGGGCTGAATTCTTTCCTTGAGAATTTCAGTCTGAGTGATGCGGTTACGCTGATTAAATCAGGAATTACCGCATTCCTTAAGGTTATTTTCAAAGCTTTCAAGGCTATTGCCGGCGAGGACGGTAACGGCTTCAAAAAGCTTGGCGCCGAGCTTGCGGACGAGTTGAATAAATGGCTTGAGGACGATAGTTGGTGGCAGGAAACTGGCACTATGCTCGGTGAGATCATCAATGACATTCTGGATTTTGCTGTTTCATTATTGGCTAATATCGACCCTGACAATCTTAATCGGGCAATCGATAACTTGTTCAAATCAGTTGATATTGACAGAATTGTAAAAAGCGTTATGTATATTGCATCGTGGGTATACTTGAAAAGTTGGGATTTTATCTGGAAACTAATTCAAAAGATTGGCGCTTCAATTTCCAAATCAATCAGCGATTTATTTTACGGAGAAGAGCTCTCAAATACCCTTTTTACTTTTTTCAGTTCAATATGGGACAACCTGACAAACGGCGCTTCGGGAGCATGGGAAGCAATCAAGGCAATATTCGGGCACGTCGGCGATTGGTTCAAAAATACCTTTTCCGAGGCGTGGAATAAGGTCAAGGAAGTGTTCTCATCGGGCGGCAAGGTATTTGAAGGCATAAAGGAAGGCGTTGCAAGCGTATTCCGTGAGGTCGTAAACCATCTTATAGACGGCATGAACACGATTATTTCAAACTCTTTTGACGGCATAAACTCAATGCTTTCCACAGTGAGAGATTTTGAAATATTTGGCAATCAGCCGTTTGGTTTTATCCGGACTATTGACGTTCCGCAAATCCCGCGCCTTGCCACCGGCACCGTCGTTCCCGCGAATTTCGGCGAGTTTACCGCTATTCTCGGCGACAACAAGCGAGAGCCTGAGATTGTATCGCCGCTATCCTCGATGAAACAGGCGTTTTTGGAAGCTCTCGCCGAGTCAGGCTACAGCGGCGGAAGCGACCGTCCGATTTACTGCACCGTCGTACTGGAGGACGGCACGGTGCTGTTCCGCAGTGTCGCTGAGGAGGACGACCGTTATTACAAATCTCACGGGCAGTCGCGTTTTGAGAGGAGGCAACCCATATGAGTTTTCAGAACTGGCTGATCAGGCTCGCAAAGACAAACGTCCTTTTTCCGCATAAGTACATCAAAAAGGAAACCTACAAATCAACCGACCTGCAGCGCGCTGAAATAAAGGCATACCGCGACAACAATTACGACCTTCACCGAGTTACCTCTCCGAATTACAAAACGAAAATCGAGTTTCAGACCTACCAGCTCAACCTTGCGCAGCTGACGGAGATACAAACGAAGCTCAGAGCCGCTATGGATAACTACCAGCAGCGCAGGATCCGGCTGACATATTGGGACAACGAGCTGCTTGACTACCGCACGGCTACGTTCTACATGACCGATAAGACCTACAATATCGTGACCTTCGGCGGCGGTAATATCAAATACGCGCCGCTGACGTTTACCTTTGTCGAGTATTAAGGAGGGCATATGGCAGAGCTGTTATATAACAGAATTGTGATTTCCTTTCCCGACGGTGACGGTGAACCGATTACCGAGGAGAATATCCGCAGCGAGAGTATGCGGATCAGACAGACAATCTGTGACGAATCGTATTTGAAGTTCGGCGGCTGCATTGCGTCGGAGCTCAAAATCGACCTGCTCAGGACAAATGACAGGTCATTCGATGACAGTCTGATCGGTAAATGGATCTCCGTCAAGATTACTCAGTGCTTCACAACGGATAATCTGCTGTATCCGTCATCGTCACTATATCCTTCGCCGACGCTTTTTCCCGGCTTTCAGACCGAGGAGGTTGACAGATATGTTTTCAGCGGATACATCGACAGCGCAGTTGTCAGCAAAACCGACAATAACGTGATCGATATTACGGCTTACGATATCCTCGCAAAGCTCCACGCTGATGACGCTACAGACGCGCTTTACGCGATGTATAAGACCGTTAACAATAACACTCTCGGCACAATCCTGAACGCTGTAACAAGCCGTTTTTCCCTGAACTTTGTTTCGGGAAACCTGTTGTCCGAGTTTTATAACAACGGCTCGAATGTCACAATTCGTAATTATCCCGTCTGGAAAAACACCGACTGGATGAATTCGGGCGAAAAAATCAGCTACGGTCAGCTGTTGAGGGATATTTGCGAAATGCTCGGCACCTTTGGCGTCATAGTCCCGAACAGCGGAAAAGGCAGCCTTGAATTCAGGACGCTGTACAATCCGGACGTTGAGGAATATACGTTCTTCGAGCCGCCGCTCAATGCAGAAACCTATCAGTGTACAGGATACACGGATTTCGTCTTTCCCGTTGAGAACGACAGAGACCGCCCCGGTAAAACCGTTACGGCGATCGGCGGTCTGTCGGATTCATATGACGGAGCTGTGGAGAAAAGCTATGATTTTTCCGCGAATATCCTCACGCAGAGGAAATACGCTCAGTCAGGCGGCAGCCGCACCTCAACGGAATTTGATTATCTGATCAACACCTCGTCAATAGGTACGAGGCTCGCTATGAATGCCGAATCAGAGTCACACCCGACCGCCTGCACGCTCAGCGAATATAAACCCGTAAAGGTCAAGATAGATTCGCGGCTCTGGGTAAAGGTCGGTGCGCCTGTAAGAATTTACGCCAACAAGACCGATGCCGAGGGCGGCTATATCATCGATGAAACGACAGGCATGCCTGTTAAGGAAATCATAAATACCTACATTTTTACACGAACTATCACGGGAATACAAGCCCTGACAGATGAAATCGAAACGAAAGGAATGAGGTAATTGGAAGCATATCAAAAAATAAATTTTGAGGACAGCCCCAGCAGCACAACTCCGCTCAGCGCCGCTAACCTTAACCACATGGACGACGGTATCGCGGCGGTGACGGAGGCTGCAACAAACCTTGAGAGCGGCAAGCTTACTGTCAAGCCGATACCCGAGGGCGGTTATGACGATTGTACCGAGAGCAACACCCTGTATTACGGTTACGCCGGCGGTTACTACGTGTACGTTCTCCAAGTCATGGCGACAGGCTCGCCGAACCAGACGCAATATAAGCTCCGCGCCGACAATGCCCTGATCGAGTGCCGTACGCGTCACTATAGTAACGGTGCATGGGGGGCATGGGACAGCTGGACGCCCGTCGGCAGAGAGGGTAATATCGCCGGCGGCGCGATAACATGGGCAAAGCTCGCCGCCGCGCTGCAGGCGGTGATCAACGCCAAGGAGGTCAAGTCAAACAAAAAGACGACGCTCACGGGCAACGAGAGCAGTAACGATTTCTATCCGACGACAAAAGCAGTCGCGGACGCTTTGAACACCAAAGCTAATAGCAGTGCTTTGACAGCAAAGGCTGATGTAACTTATGTTGACAACAGACTTAATACCAAAGCTGATGTGACTTATGTTGACAACAGAGTGGAAGAAGTTGGTGACTTAAAGAGCGCAATTGATGACATGAACACAGTTTCGACAAATGCAATTCCTAAATATAATGGCAATTTGTCAAACAATAAGACATGGAATCAAACATCAAGCGGAGCGTATAAGTTTTTTGTTGTACCAGTTAACCCCGGCGATTTAGTCGTTACGTCTTTCGCAAACGTAATTCAGATCGGATTTTTAAAATCGTTTTCAGTTCCAACATCCGATGGAGGTGCAATCCCGTATTCTGAAGTAACAGGATTCACGGATAAAATTAACGTTGGCCCGAGTGAAAGAAAATATTATGTCCCAAATGATTCTTATTTCCTTGTTGTTGAGAATTATAAGAACAATTCTCTCACAGCGGTCAATAAATTATCAGTGAACGGATATGATTATGCAAAATCATTGATCAAAAACATTGATAAAATCATAGAAAAAGCAAATGCTCTTCCCGACATTTTGCAAACAGAAGAAAACTTCAGCGTTCGTCCGTATAATGTTGGGCATATGTCTATTGAAAGCACAACATGGGCACAGATGACAACAACGAATTTACCGTGGCGGCATAAAGTTTTTTCTGTGAATCCGAATGACATTGTTGAACTGTCTTTTTCTGCGACAATTACAATTGGATTCGTTAAAACATACACAGAACCAACAGCAGACGGGCAGACGGTGAACTATTCATCGGAAAGCGGATATACGGCAAGCATCGAAGTCGGAGTTAAACCGAGATCATTCAAAGTGCCGTCTGATTGTCATTATTTGATTGTTGAAAATTACAGGGACGGAACAGAATACGCTTGTAATAAGTTTACAATAAATGGATATGATTATGCAAAGCCGTTTGTAGATAACTTCGGTTCGATTGTTTATGCTGTCTCTGGAGAAGAATTAGCCGTGAAATGGGAATCAGGAGCAATCAACAGTGGTACAGGCGAAGACGTTTCATCAAGCACAAGAGTAAGATGCGGAAGCATTACCATCAGTAAAGGAATAAAGGTTCATGTTCCTTCTGGAATGAAACTAATGGTCATAACATACCTTTCTGATGAAAGCGTTATAAGCTCTGCATGGCAAACAAATGATTTTATTTACTATCCACGAGTAGAAAAAGAAAACACCGTCAGAATGTTTGGCGGTTATACAAATGATGCAACCATAAGCGATGCAAACATTGGAGCAATGTTCACAATGCGTTATATTCCGGTTCAAGATGATGCGCCTGTATGCTTCGGACTTGGTGACAGCATCATGCAAGGATTCTACAGTTATACATCCGGTGGTTCGGATCAGATTGCTGTGACTGAAAATTGTTGGGTAAATCGTGCAATGGTATACAAAAAGCATAAGTTTGTCAATATGGGAGTCGGCGGTTCTGGATACGTTCATGCCGGAACGGTTCTCGACAGAAAAAACGCAAAAGATCATGTTGATTCCATTGATTTTTCTGATGCGGACTATGTGCTGATGGCATGGGGTGTAAACGATTGGAAGTATAACGAAAACCTCGGCTCAATGAGCAGTACAAGTGGTGATGGTACGATCTACGGCAACATGAAATATGTTGTTGAAAAAATCCTTAATGACAATCCGCTGTGTAAGATTTTTGTTGTCACTCCGCTGAACAGCGCAAACACGACAAAGAACTACGGGACAAAGGCAACCAACTGGGGACTCGGATACGAATTGAGCAACAGCGGAACGCTTGAAGATGTTTTTCAAGCAGAAAAAGACATTGCAGAGTACTACGGACTACAACTGATTGATCAGACACATACAAGCATTGTAAACCGTGAAAACCTGCTTTCCGTGCTGACAGATGGGGTGCATCCATCACTTGATTGCCATGGAGTAATCGGAAGGGAAATGTCCGGGAAGATTACTTTTTGATTGTGGTGGGAATATACTGCGTTAAAGGACACTTTAAATTACTAATAAAAAATATAGGGAATATCACATGGTTCAGTACACTAAGGGCGAGTACATCAAGCTGATGGACGAAGCAAACCTGAAGGCTCAGGCTGACCTTGAGTACCTCGCTATGATGACGGAGGTGGAGCTTGAGTGAGTAAGCATTTCAAAAAGGTAAAAATGTATTTTGACAGCGGATTGTGGAGCATCGAGAGAGTCCGGAACGCCGTAGTCAAGGGCTGGATAACGGCTGAGGAGTATAAGGATATCACGGGAGAGGTGTACGAAAATGCAGATCGAGCCTAAATTTGTTAATTACGATATTGTCATCGCGCGGCTGGGCGGAGAGGAGTGATACCAATGTCCGAGACAATAATCATCGCGCTTATCAGCCTTCTCGGCACACTCGGCGGCACGTTCGGCGGCATTCTGGCAACCAGTAAGCTGACCAACTACCGCATTGAACAGCTTGAAAAGAAGGTCGACAAGCACAACAATATCATCGAACGCACATACAAGCTTGAGGATAACGACAAGCTCCTCGAGGAAAAGATAAAGGTCGCAAACCACAGGATAGACGACCTTGAAGCTAAGAGGTGACCTATGCCGAAAAAGCTCAAAAAAGACCATTTCAAGGAATTCTCAAAGCTTATCCTGTTCCTGTTCGCGGTCAATTATTTTGTCGGCGGCGCGTTCCTGCTGTGGGTGGTGCAATTTCAGCTCACCCACGCGGTGGCTCCCGAGTACGTATCCGCGGCTGAGTTCGTGACATACTTCACAGCTCCGATTGTGGCGGGACTCCTGTCATATTTCGGCAAAGCGGCGGTCGAAAACTTTGAGAAAATCAAAAACGATTTCACAGGCAAGTCAACGGAGAAATCCGATTCAAACAAAATTGCGAAAGGGTGATTAAATCAATGGAAGCAAAAATAATCTTTATTGCCGTTCTTGCAGTCGTACTCATTGTCGGCATTGTCCTCGCCGCGAATGTATCGGCGTTTAGAAACTGGCTTGTATACGCCGTAACGGAAGCAGAAGCCAAATTTGGCGGCAAAACCGGCAAGCTCAAGCTGAGGTACGTGTATGATTTAGCGGTCGAAGCGTTCCCCGTGCTCGCCAAGACGCTGCCGTTCTCGTTCTTCTCGTGGGCAGTGAACGCAGCACTACTGATTATGCGCGGCATGATTGAGGACAACGCAAAAATCGCAGATATCGTAAATAACGAGGATAAGGAGTGATACCGTGAGCGAGATTAAATATTACAACCTCTCAACCGAAGGAAACAAGTTCTTAACTCCTCACTTTCAAGTTCACGAGTTCGCTGACCCGTCCGATTATGTGAACGTTTCCTATCCTGAGGATATCCCGATTCACGACAAGCTGCCCGCCGTGCTCGAAAAGGTCTTTGAGCATTTCGGCTGCACGAAGGGCATCATCAATTCCGGTTACCGTTCGCCTGCGGCAGACCTCGACGTCGGCGGGTCCGGAAGCGGTCCGCATACGCTCGGCATCGCCGCGGACGTGTATTTTTACCGCGGCAATGAGCCGGTGCCGTCGCGGCTTGTCGCGTGTTACCTCAAGGATGAGGGAATCAAGGGCATCGGTCTCAACTGCGGCGGCAACCCCAACGGCACGCACATCGACATGCGCGGCTTCGGCGTGTGGAACGACTCAGTCTGGTACGGCGACGAAGCTGTCAGAAACGGCGGCATTTACAAGACCGTCAGCGATTTCTACGCTTATACAGGTACCACCAAAGCCGAGGTTTACCCCGACGGCGACACTCCGAGCACTCCGTCCGCACCTCACGATAACGTGAGAAACGATTACACCACCTCGACACGCATGGTTGAAATAATCAAGACCTATGAGGGCTTTTCGCCTCGGGCAATCAAGCTGAGTGGTGAGGACGAGTACACGATCGGTTACGGTCACTATGGCTCTGACGTTCACGCGGGCGACACGATCACCGAAGCGGAAGCAACCGAGCTGCTTGAACGCGACCTGAAAGTATTTGAAAGCGCCGTCAAGAATGCGGTCAAGGTCGATATCACTCAGTCGCAGTTTGACGCGCTCGTTTCATTGTCATACAATATCGGTACGGGTGCGTTTGCAAGCTCCGATACGGTCAAGGCGCTCAATGAGGGCGAAATCGGTCACGCGGCGGTCGACATTCCGTCATGGCGCAAAGGCATGGGCGATCAGATTTTGCCCGGGCTTGAAAAACGCAGACAGACAGA
>Ga0326514_10000861_pt1 | contig 20047 bp, 12 predicted proteins | sample 3_2548_0518_D_FD_203653 | JGI IMG/M metagenome (GOLD analysis project Ga0326514, IMG submission 203653) | Bovine rumen microbial communities from UC Davis, California, United States - 3_2548_0518 | ecosystem: Host-associated > Mammals > Digestive system > Stomach > Rumen | place: USA... | reverse complement strand
TTTTCTACTTTGACAAGGTAATCGAGGGCTGTGTAGCCCCCGATTCCTCTCGACCACCACATCCATTTTCCGTTGGAAATTTTAAGGCTGTCGTGGCTTTTTGTCGTGTAGGTGTCCGCCGAAAACTTAACAAGCTCCTGTGGTTCGTAGTTCTGCAAATAGGTCAGCAAATCCATTTTTCTCGCTTCAAGAATATCGTCTGAGCTGACATAAGGCATACACACTACCTCCTAACGACAGTCGCGGTCACGGTTTTTCGTTGGCTGTTCGCCCTCATCAGGCTCACCGCCAACAATTTCATTTTCGCGCTTATCTACATTCAGCAGGGCGTTAAGCTCATTCAAGCGAGCCATTTTCTGTTTCAATTCTTCCTCTTGGGCAAAGGGCTTTTCTACCTCAACCTTTGCTGTTTCAAGCTGTGTTTTGGTGTTTTCAAGGTCAGCCTTCGCCTGATTCAGACGGGTTTCAAGATTGTCTATGGCGTTATCAATTCGAGTAATATTACCGTAAACATCTGTGCCGAGGGAAACAGAATGAGTAAAATGCCCTTTAAGTTTTACCTCATATTCGCGCGTAAAGGTGTCGAACGCAAGCTCCATTTTGAAGCCGCGATACTCTCCGAGAGGTGTAGGCTCCGGTGTGGTTTTTGCCTTGCAGGATTCGATAAGCACCTGTCCTGCTTCTGCTTTTTCGGTAAAGTTAAATCCGTTGATAACCATACCGACAAACTTTCCTGCTACCTCTTTTGGATGGACTTTTGCCGTTTCAAGGTCTTTTGTCAGACCTTCGACGCTCGCCGTCAGACGCGCGATTTCCTGCGGATAGTATTTAAGAATTCTATCCTCCAGCGCGTACTTTTCAGAGAGATAGTTGGATTTATAAAGTTTGAGTTTTTGGACTTGAATATCCAAATCCATCTTCTCTTTGATATGGGGATTGCCCGTAGCAAGCATTTTAATCTCGGCATACGATAACGCTGTTTCGTCTATATCCTCGGCAGAACGGACAGGAGATTTCGATGTCATAATTTGTGACGCGAATTTCTGCTTACCCTCAACAAGCTGATAAAGGTAGCTGTCAAAGGTCTGCTCCGTAACATATCGGTAGATATGAACGTCGCTGTTTTCATTACCCTGACGGATAATTCTGCCTGACCGCTGCTCCAGATCAGAAGGTCGCCAAGGGCAATCTATATCGTGCAAGGCTATCAGTTTATTCTGAACATTCGTGCCTGCTCCCATCTTCTGAGTAGAACCAAGCAGCACTCTGACCTCGCCGCGCCGCACCTTTTTGAAAAGCTCCTGCTTCTGTACCTCAGTGTTCGCTTCGTGTATGAAGCGGATCTCGCTCTCCGGTACGCCGCGCTCAATGAGCTTTCTGCGAATATCGGTATAGACAGAAAATTCCGCATCCGGCTTCGGCGTTGAGAGGTCGCAGAACACAAGCTGTGCTGACTTCTTATCTGCGTTATCCTGCCATATTTGGAAGATATTATCCACACAGGCGTTGACCTTGCTGCCATCAAAATCAGGCAACATCGGATTGAGCATACGCTGGTCGAGCGCGAGCTTGCGTCCGTCGTTGGTGATTTTCAGCATATTATCGACGCTCGCGTCCACCATTCCGTTGCGTATCTTTTCGGCTCGTTTTCCAAGCTCCTCAACCATATCCTTTTGGAAATCGGACGGCTTGACAGCTACATTGTGATAGTGCGCTTCGGGCGTAGGGAGATTGAGCATATCGGCTGTCTGAATATCGGCAACCTCTTTGAACATCGCCATCAGCTCAGGAAGATTATAAAACTTTGCAAATCTCGTCTTTGCACGATAGCCTGTTCCTTCGGGTGTCAACTCAACTGCCGTAATCGTTTCACCAAAGGTTGAAGCCCAAGAATCGAAGTGCTGTAAGCCATTTTGCTGGAGCGTTTCATACTGCAAATAGCGCTGTATGGTGTAAAGCTCTACCATAGAATTGGAGATAGGCGTACCTGTGGCGAATATCGCACCTCTGCCGCCCGTCAGCTCGTCGAGATAGCGACACTTCATAAAAAGGTCGCTGGACTTCTGCGCTTCTGTCTGAGCGATGCCGCCGACATTGCGCATTTTTGTGAACAGGAAAAGGTTCTTGTAATAATGACTTTCGTCGATAAACAGACGGTCAACACCGAGTTCTTCAAAGGTTACTACGTCATCCTTGCGGCTCTGGTCGTTGAGCTTTTTCAGCTTTGCCTGGATTCCTTTTTTGGATTTTTCAAGCTGCTTGATTGAAAAACGCTCGCCGCGATTCGCCTTCATTTCGATGATACCGTCGGTGATTTCCTGAAGCTGCTGCTCCAAAATCTGCTTCTGACGTTCAACGCTCATCGGGATTTTTTCAAACTGTGAGTGTCCGATAATGATAGCGTCGTAATCACCTGTGGCAATACGACCGCAAAAGCGCTTACGGTTTTTGGTTTCAAAATCCTTTTTCGTAGCAACAAGGACGTTTGCCGCAGGGTATAACTGCAAAAATTCAGCCGCCCATTGCTCGGTCAAATGATTCGGCACAACAAATAAAGACTTGGTACATAAACCAAGCCTTTTGCTCTCCATCGCCGCCGCGACCATCTCGAACGTCTTGCCGGCTCCAACCGCGTGTGCGAGTAGTGTGTTGCCGCCGTAAAGGATGTGTGCAACAGCGTTTTTTTGATGGGTTCTCAACTCAATCTCAGGGTTCATTCCGCTGAAAGTGATGTGACTGCCGTCATACTCACGGGGGCGCGTGCTGTTGAATCTTTCATTGTAGATTTTACAAAGACGCTCGCGGCGTTTCGGATCAGCCCATACCCAATCTTGAAAACCTTGCTTAATAAGCTCCTGCTTGGATTGAGCAATAGCGGTTTCCTTTTTGTTGAGGACAGCCTTACGCTTGCCGTCTGCATCCTCAACGTAATCAAAAATACGAACATCTTTGAGGTTAAGCGTTTCCTCTAAGATTTTGTAGCCGTTGATTCGCTTTGTGCCATAGGTGCTGTTTACCTTGACATTGCTCTTGTCGCCGGTCTTGTTCTCGATATTCCATTCGCCCGTGTACTCGGAAAAATGCACCTTCATTTTGTGACGGGAATAGTAGGGAGTATCAAAGAATTCGTGCATAAACTTCTCGACAACATCAACAGGCAGCCAAGTCGCGCCGAGCCTGACGGAAATCTCGCTGGCAGTCAAATCCTTTGGCTGTACCTTTTCGAGAGCCTGCACATTGACAGTATAATCTTCGGGATACAGCTCTGCGGATTTTCTCGCTACCCGCAGCTTTTCACGGACATTTCCGGAGAGGTATTCGTCTGCCATCAGATACTTTCCTGACGGATCGTTTCCGTATTCATAATGAGGATTAAGGAAAATAACGCCTTTCAGCTCGTCGAAAATCTCTTTTTCGGATTTGCCTGTGAGCTGCTCCATATAGTCCATATCAACGTGGGCTTTCTCCGCCATTGATACGGCAAGAGCTTCCGACGCGGTATCGACCGAAGTAACGGGAGTGTGCGGTTTAACGGTACGCTTAAAGAACATATCCGCTTTACGCTCAAGATTACCTTCATCGTCGATAACCTCTAACGCGGACAACAGAGAATAGGAGCTGTCCTGAGAGAATGCCATACTGTTGCCGCGACTGTTGATCAGACCGTACTTCGCCGTATAATCATCATATAGCTTGTTAAGGTGTTGCTGTTCAGCTTTGATGTCGCTGTCGGGATAATCCTCCGTCTGCAACTCCAAGAGTCTGCGGACGGAATCTCTAATCTCAATCAAGCCCTTGATACGGTTTTCCGCCGTCGCGGATGCTTCAACGGGAACCATTCGGCTGTTCTCTCTGAAATAGATTTTGCCGTCATAAAGAGCGTAGGAGAAGTTCCTGACAGTCGGATCGGCAGGAATGGAATTATCTTCTTCCTCTAAATCCTCGTCAAGCTGATAGTCTGTAATCTCGCCGTGAATATTGGAAATCGCGTCGTTCAGCAAACTTTCAAGGTCGGCGTTTTCGTATGGCTCACAGGTCGCTTCTTCGCCGAACCGTCCCGACACCATCTTCATTTCACCGAGAATCATATCGGGGTGATCGACAAAGTAGCTGTTCATCTTGATACCGTTTTCATCGGTATTCAAGTGTACCCAATCCGGTTCAATGTCGATGATACGGTCACGCTTTTGCAAAATCAGAATATCGGATACGACCTCTGTTCCGGCGTTTCCCTTAAAGGTGTTGTTCGGCAAACGGATTGCGCCGAGAAGCTCCGCGCGCTGGGCGATATACTTTCTGACGGCAGGACTTTCTTTATCCATCGTACCCTTTGAGGTAACAAGAGCCATCACGCCGCCCGGACGGAGCTTGTCGAGCGACTTTGCGAAAAAGTAATCGTGAATCAGAAAATGGTGTTTATCATAGCGTTTGTCAGCGACGCTAAAATCACCAAAAGGAACGTTACCGACAACCGCGTCAAAGAAGCTGTCGGGAATATCCGCTTGTTCAAAGGGTTGTGCCGCTATTGATGTGCGCTGGTAAAGCTGCTGTGCTATGCCTGCGGAGATTTTATCAATCTCAACACCGTAAACGCGGCTGTTTTCCATTGAGTTGGGCAGCATACCGATAAAGTTGCCGATACCACACGAAGGCTCCAAGATGTTGCCTTCTTTGAAGCCCATCTGCTCCATTGTCTTATAGATAGCTGAGATTACAACAGGCGGCGTATAGAACGCGGTCAGCGTACTTTCTCTTGCTGACTGATATTCTTCGGGAGAGAGTAAACCGCTCAACTCAAAGAATTCATCTGTCCAAGCAGCATTGTTCTCATCAAAGGCTTCGGGTATTCCGCCCCAACCGACATACTGAGCAAGGACTTTTTGTTCTTCGGGCGTTGCAAAGCGGTTGTCAAACTCACATTCCTTCAATACGCGGATAGCGTCAACATTTCTGCGGAAACGCGCCTTTTTACCGACTTCCTCTAACTCGAACGCTTTGAGGTCAAAGGTATGGCGGTCAGCCATAGGAATATCGGGATGAAGGTCAAAGGTCTGTGTCTTTGCTCTCGGCTTCTGCTCCCAAGCAGGAGTAATCGGTTCTTTTGCCTGCTGTTCTTCTAATGTTCTGCGGACAAATTCAACCTTTTCGATACGGACAATCGGGTATCCTGTTGCACTCTTAAAGGTGAGATCCTCCAAACTGACGTCGCCGTAGGTGTTGACTTTGATGACTTTGAAATCACGGTCATCAAGTCTAATCTGCTTTCCGAGTAAATCCTGATTTGCGCCGTCCTGTTCTGTCGCGGTCAAATCAAAGGTTATAGTGCGGAGCTGCGGTTTATCCTCGGATTGTTCCTGCTCACGCGCCGCGTCCTTCGCATCTACATATACCTGATCAATCAAGGAACCATCATCTGCTTGTTGAATGGTCGTGCGCTCGTCAAGCTGTTGTTTCAGATATGATACAAGCTCATCAATTTCGGGATTTCTCCAAGAAGGAACATCTGCTCTTGCATAATCCTCAATGAATTTATCCTTTCCGTCGATACATTGAATAAAGTCCAAACTGCCCGGCAGCTTATTGGTATTCATCAATCCGAAGGCTTTTAATTTGTCGGTGGGCAAGTCAAAGTACGCCGACAACGCTTCGTCACGGTCTTTATACTCTGTTACATTAAGCGGGGCAGCCCTCAGATCATCGACAACATAGTAATGGTCAATAAAACCGGTCGCTCCGGTAATAGATTCAACATCAGCCATTACCTGTTGAATAAACGGATCGCTGTCAAGTTTTTCAGGATCGACTAACTCACCGTTTACGATGCCGGATTCGGCAAGTCGCGCACGAATCTCGGCAGGATCAACATCATCAAGCTCGTCGTGGTCGGCATAGAAAGGTGCAAGCTCCTCGTCTGAAACATACACAAGGTCATCAAAGAGCATACCATCCAAGCCGTTCTCAACAATATCCTGCAAAGAGGAATACTGCTCTGTGCGGACAACCTGCCCGTCAACTTTCGTCTGGATACGAAAATCGACCAGATTGAGGTCGGCTGTTATTTCGTGCTGTTCGTCCTCTGTGGTCGTATAAGCAAGATTAATTTCGGACAAATCATCAGGCAGCTTATATTCCTCGTTCTCGCCAAATTCGGCATCCATATAGTAGGCTATAAGCTCCTGCGCTTTGTTCATCAGAATATCGTACTCCGATTGCGGCTCAGGCTTATCGACTATCTCAAAGCGTTGTAAGGGATGCGGAAGGCTGTCTATAAAGTCGTGCGGCATCATATTTCCGTCGCTGTCCTTATACAGATACACCGCCATACTGACATTATCAGCGCTTTCAGCTTTAATGTCACGCTCAAGCATTGTCGCGTTGGTGTACTCGATACTGTTTTCAACCGTACCGTCTGCATTAAGGTATTCAATCCTGCCGACAGGCTCAGATTGAACAGGCTCACGATCACGATTAGGCAGTACCGTAACAAACTTGCGGCTGCCGTTTTCTTCAATCGCTGAAATACCAATCCTGTGTCCTCGGTCAAGGAGCATATTCATATTGGTTTCAAGTCGGCTCGACGGAAAACCACAAAGCTCAATGCCCTCGTCATCCGCTATCATACGGGTAGTGATATTCAAGCCGAGTGCCTGAGAAACAGTATGGCTATCATCGCCCATAGCTTCGTAGAAAGCGCCGATTTGGAATAGAATGATTGAATCGGGATTTTCGTCCCTCAGCTTGAAATACTTCTGCATAACAGGCGTATATTTGCTGTAATCGCGTTCTGTGCTGTCTACTTCTTTTTCGGGTTGTATTGCGACACGAAGGTGATCGTTCATCGGGTTTTCTCTGACCTTCGCGTCAAACTCGGTTCTTGTCATTTCCGTGTTGATTAACGGAAAGCTGCGGTCAAAGAGCATTACACGGTTTTCATCAAAGGAAACAATCTCATATTCACTTGCGCCGATATAGACCGTCGCGCCGAGAGAATAGCGGTACTCATACTCAGTAGGAACAAGCTCGCGTTTACGGCTCGGTGGAGTATAAAGTGCTTCACGGACTGCCTTTTCAGCCGCACGTTCGGCTCTGAGTTGCTCCTGTCTGTCAAGCCAAGTGGGATAGTATTCCTTTTCTTTTGGATTGAGGTAACGGTCAAGCCGTATCAGTTCACGGATGCGCTTTTCGACATAGTTCCATTTGAGAAGTTGTGTCGGCGCACCCTCCTTATAACCAATACTCAGCGTGATGCCTTTACCGTCGTGCATTTCTCCGATGCCTGTATAATTAACAGCGTTAGATGAACCGCCCCAGCCGTATTCATTTTTTAGAAAAGAAATGTTTTCTGTTTGGGATAATGATTTCTGAAACTGCTCATATATTCTCATTTTCCCCTCGGAAACACCACTACCTCGTGTTAACACGCTGTCGATAATTTCCTGTGCAAAAGAAAAAGCAGGCGCGTTGCGCTCTGCCGATTCAGCGATAAGTTGTAATTGTCCGTCCTGCGACGGCAAAGGTTTAACGGTGCTTTGGAGCATACCAAGCATTCGCATAGCGTTAAAGTGTCCGACAACATCTTTCCAATGAAGGAAGTTGTCGCCCTCGCGGTCAGGGTATCTGCCTTTCCAGATATATAAACCGTTTTCGTAGGTCTTATATCCGGCGCGTTCTCCGTCAGCAAGAATAACCTCAGTAAAATCATCGTTAAAAACACTGCGGATATATTCTTCTCGCTTTGCTTCATCGGTAACAGCTTCAATATAATTGCGTATTTCCTCTAAGGACGCACGAAGGTGGGGCGTTGTTGCAAATATCTCATTGATGCGCTCATCTACACCGTAGAATGGTAAATCTCTCAATATGCTTTCATCAAACAAATTGAAATTGGTATCGCCGCGCACATATCGGTCATCGTTAATAACAGACAAAGCAGGCTCGTCCTCTGACTGAGCCTGCTCCTGTTCACTTATACGAATATCACCTGTTCCTTGACGATCTCCTGCGCCGAGTGTCTGAGATTGTTCATCAGGCGCGTCCACTTCATCGGATCTTCCGCTTTCAGCTTCTCGGTCACTCCTTCTTTCTGAGCCATCTTCTTGACGATGCTCTCCTCCAGCGTTATCGCCTGCTCCTGAACGTCCGCCAGATGCGCTGTCAGCGTTCCGCTGGTCAGATAGTTGAAGTAGATCAGCTTGTGATGATTCAGCAGATAATTCTTCCTCATCTGCGCGTAGTGTCCCAGCGTTACTCTCGGCTGTTCGGGGAGTGTCACGTCGGGCAGAAGATAATCGCCCTGCATCGTGTAAGTCAGTTCTGCCATTGTCAAAACTCCTTTCGTTTGGTGTGTCATTAGTATATTCCGTATTCCGATTTTCTGCAATTATGCGATTTTGCCGAGCAAGGGCATTTACGGTTCTTGCTATTTCGGTAAGTCCCATTTCGGCAATATCGCTCGTCGCAAAACCGATGGCGTTGGCTGTTGCTTTGGTATTGAAATTGATAACATCACGGAAATCGTCATCATCAAAATACCGGTCGGCGTCGATACCGAGTCTTGTCATCATCATATAGGCTACGCTGTTTTTAACAAGCTGACGGTACATTGTATCAACGGCTATTTCTCCTAAACCTTCAAGGAAACTGTCATCAACGGTTCTTATTAGGTCGCTGATATAGTCGGGCGTGTTGTCCTCGACGGCGTTGTCTGCGGCGCTGATAATCGCCTGCTCGATACTGTCCTTGCTGTCCAAGTAGCCAAAGGTATTTTCAAGCGTATCAATGACCTCGTTCTCATACTCGGAGCGCATATTCCATATAGGGACAGGTCTTGAATTCTCGCTTGCGTGTGTATCGGAAATATCGAAATAATGGACTAATCGTTGAGAATCTCCGCCTATCATTTCAAAGACGGCGATTCCCTTTGCACCTCGGTTTACCCATCTGCCGAAAGTCCTGTTCCACCGTTCAATGGGTAGAACGGCAGTCGCTTCGGGCTTTTGGGCGTAAACTAAGATTTGTTCATCATAACGGAGTTTGAAGTTACGGCAGGCAGAATTAAGAAATGATCTCCAACTATCGGGGGAGGAAGTCACTTCGGTTGAAACTCTATCAAACATTTCTGATATAATTTCAAATTTTCTTTTTGCCATTAAAAATTACCTCTCTCTGTCCTTCTGCTTCGGCTTGATAGCCTGCCCGTTTTCGTCATAGCTTTTCGGATCGGCGTCCGGCTTATCAAATCCAAAGCGTGAGCCTTGCTTCATAGCTGCGTACTGTGCTTTTGTCACACCAAGCTGGGCGTTCAGCTTATCAACCATAGCGCGGTTTTCAATCGGTCTGCCATTTGCTGATTTTGCATCGGTATAGCCAAGCTCGCCCTTGTTGATAATGGCTATCATATTCAAGCCTTCAACAAAGGTATAACATTGGTCGGGAAGTGAAGCGCGCAAAGGAACAACCGTATTACCGTTGCTCTCCATTATCTCGGCAAACTCGCAGATATGATAAAGATTATTGTCAACCTCAACGTGACTATCGTCGATATATCTGCAAGTACGGTCTTTATGAGAGCCATCGGGATAGGTTATTCTTATATGGTCGCCATCAGGAATACGAAACAGCTCTTTGTAATGAGGGTTGATAAAACGGATACCGCGCCTTGCGCGTTCGAGGTGATGGTCAAGCCAATCCTTGCGGTAGCAATAGCAGTACAGATTATATTCGCCCTTATGAGGATTGAGCCGCATAAGATAGGCGTAATCCTGCGTGTTTACTCTCACGCCGTAATCTCTGCCTGCACCGTAACGCTCGCCAAACTCTAAAGCGTTCTGCGAATCATCACAAAATCGGCTCAAGGTCTGGCGGTCAGAAAGAAACTGTCCTTTCTCTCTGAATGAATTGATCACATCATCAAACTCGCTCTTGAAATCATCGGTTTTCAAATCCTTGCGATAATCGTTCCAAGTTGACCAAAACTCGTTGCCGTTTGTCCCCATATCGGCGCGGAGATAGCCGATCAAGCCTGTCTGTGAGCTGATTTGCTGACTGTTGCGATAAGAATACCGCGCTTCTTCGAGCTGCATCGGAACAGCCTTGAAGTCTGTATCACTCATTATTGCTGACCTCGTTATTCACATCACCGAACATCGCGGTTGCGACTTTCTCGCCGATTGAATCCGTGTATTTTTCAACCATATCCCAATTGATATTTCCGGCGATGATTTCTTCCTTAAAATGCTGAACGTCACGCGGCGACAATGACGGTTTGAGCATACGAAAAAGACTGAAACAGCTATCAATGTCAGTAACTTCAAAAGACCTGAGATCGTCTTTCTCGTCGATATACCACTCTTTAATGCCGTCGCCGCTGAAACAAAAGCAACCATTAAGATTACAGTAGGGGAAGATATAGCAATCGCTCATTGCTTCATCATCCGCGTCGTAATGCATATCAATCGAGATGATTGGCTGTTCCACTTCAACATTCATAAGCTCACGGATTTCATCAAGCGCATCATTATTCAGCTTCAGGGCGCGGACGATCTGTGTGTCCTGACATACACAACAATGACCACGAAGCGCCTCATAGTCAAAGCCGTTGAAAAGATTGATATTTGTCCATACAATGCACCGCTGATCGAAAAAATTAGGATACTTCGCTTTGCTGTTCATTCGTGTTTCCTCCAAGATAAGAATAGAGTTTGTTTGCTTTGGAATTAACCTGTAATTCCGAAATGATAAACGCTTCTTGATAGTTGGTCGCTATCTGTAAAATCTGCATTGTCGATAAAGAAAGCAGACTTTTTTCATCGGTAACTCCCTTTTCAAAAAGCAATTTCAATGTTTTGGATTTTTGCTGAAAATTCGGGGTGAAAATATCATCCTTCGCCATTTTCTGCTGCCTCCTTTGCATATTTTTCATAAGCTTTTTGCCCTCGGCTCCTTGCGCGTCGGGCTTTGGGACTGCAACCAAGTTCGGGGTACTGTGACTGTACCATCTGTCTTGTCCTCCTTACACTCTCAAAGTTAGGACAACCAAGATCACGAAATTTATGGATAAACTCATTAAATGAAATATCTCTCATTCCGTGTGAATCGAAAAAGCAGCGCTGACACACCATAAAATACAACAGCATATCATCGTCGCGTGTTTTCTTTTCGTCAAGCAGCACCTCTAAAACTCGGCTTTCGATAGTTTTAAGTTTGCTCATAAAAGCTCCTAAATGTGTGGAGAGGACAGCAGGGGTGCCGTCCTCTCCGTTGGGTTCATTTTTTCTTGTTCTTAATCTGCAAGAAGATAAATCCTGCAATGATAAAGACAAGAAGTACGATGGCAATAATAACCTTCATTATTCAGCCTCCTTGCTGACTCTCTTTTTCTTTCTCAAAAGAAGCACAACACAAACGGCGATGCCTGCCGCCGCGACGCCGCCGAGTACAATCCAAAAGCTGTTGGAAGTGCGGAAGTCGCCTGTCTGCGGAACGTCAATTTTCTCGTTGTGCATCTTGACTGTCGCGGTCTTGCCGTATTCGATTTCAACAACCGCGTCCTCGGGGAGCAGATAACCGGCAGAGGCTTCATTGTTTACCTCAGATACAAGATATTTGCCGATGCGTAAGCCTTCAATCGTAATCTCGCCGTTTTTATCGGTCTTTACGGTCTGGTCAAAGCCGTTATCACTTGTGATGCGGAATGAAATACCTTCCACCTTATCATCGGAGGAAGTCTTGATGATTTTGAGCGAGCCTTTCATCGCTTCATTCAAAAATCCTTTTTCTGCTTCATTTTCAACTTCATAGGTAGTACCGTCTGTTTCAATGAATACGGGATAGGTGTTCTCGTCAAGAATGAAGCCGTCAGGCGCGGTCTTTTCCTTTACAAGATAGTGACCGTAAACGATGTCGTTCATCTCATAAATACCTGTATCGGATTCTTTGAGTTCGCCGACCAGCGTATCATCCTTGTCGAGCTTTTCATCCTCATTGGTATCTGAATAGATTTCAAATACTGCGCCTGTCAGCTTGTTTTCGGGATAGTCGGCATCAACCTTAGTTGTCTTGACGTTGCCGCGAATATACTCGTTGACAATCTCGATTTCGACCATATCGCCGTCTGCGCCGATGGTGACGGGGTACACGGTATCGTTGAGTACAAAGCCTGTGGGCTGGGCAATCTCACGGATATACCAAGTGCCGAACGGGATATTGTTCTCGCCAAAGCTGAAGCTGCCGTCATCGGCTGATTCTGTTGTCAAGGTTGCGTTTTCCTTTGCGAATTCTACATCATCGGTCTTGAATAGTCCGATAACCGCGCCGCCGAGTGCTTCGCCGTTTTCATCAACCTTCTTGCCGGATACGGAGCCGTAAATCAACTCGTTAGTGAACGGCTCATCGCCGTTTGCCTTGATTTCAACTGTCTTGACGGTCTGACCGCCGTAGGTAAACTCAAAGCCGTGGCGTTCATCGTTAAGGATATAATGCTCGTCAGTAGCAAGCTCCTTGACATAATATTTGCCGAACGGAATATCGGCTGTAAAGGCAGCGTTACCGTTTTCATCAACGGAAACGATCTCAATCAGACCGTCAGCGGGGATGGTGTCGCCGTTCGCGGCGGTAATATCGCTCTCGGCAAATAAGCCGAAGGTGACATTGAGGATTTCGCTGTTGTCGCCGATTTCAAAGGCTTCGTTTCTCTCCATTACCTTTGCGAGTGTAATGTTGGCTTTCTGCCTTTCGTTATAAAACGAAGTAGCGCTATCGGTTACGGAGATTTCCTGCCCTGCATAGGCAAGCTCAACCGTGTGGATCTCGTCGCTGATGACCATTCCGGCAGGAGCCTTGTACTCCTTGACGGTATATTTACCGAGATAGAGCGCTTTGCTTGTTGCCGTACCCTTGCCGTCTGTGGTAACGGTATCTACAACCGTGCCTTTCTTTACTCTGACGGTGCCGTCGGGAGTAACAATATCCTCGGCGGCGGTGATGGAGTAAACTGCGCCTTTCTGCTTGGTGATTTCGAACACGGGCTGAAAAACGGGAGTTTCCTCACCGATAACATTCACGCCTACAAAGCTCTCGCCCTCTTTGGTGACAGTAATCTTACCCTTTTGCGGTGTGTTCGCTTTGTTTACCTTTACGATAGTGAGCGCATTTTCCTCGGTAGCGTTGTCCTCGGTAATATCAAAGGTGACGGGTGTGCTGTCGAGTACATAGCCGTAGGGAGCCTGTACCTCAACGAGTTTATAACCCTTATCGTACACAAGCATTTCGGGCGTAATCAGATAGCCCTCGCTGTTGGTATAAAATGTGTCGATTGTCAGATTCGAGGGATACGGAACGGACATAGTGATCAGAGTATTATCGGGTGAATAAATCTGGAATCCTGCTCCTTTGTAGGGGATGGTTTTTCCTGTTTCAGCATCCACCTTAACCACCTTGAGATAGGATTCAAAAATATCATTGTTAATGATGAAGCTGTACGGCTTAGAGTTGTCGCAGACGAATACATCGAAGTCGTCAACATAGTGTCTGCCTTCCCAGCCGTAGGTCTGGTGGACAGTGTAGGTGCCGTAAGGCAACTTCTTTGATTTTGCGTAGCCTTTTTCGTCACAGACAAGGGTGTCACGGACGCTTTCGTGTGCGTTGTCAAAACTCCCTGCGCTTTTGAGAAAGAGCTGAAACGTGGCTCCTTCTTCGGGTGTTTCAATCTTGGTCTGTCCCTGATCGGTGTGCTTGACAATTTCAATATCGCCCTTGATAACGTCCTCATTAACGCTGAGAACGCATTTGTTATGCTCAATGGTGTACTTCTTCGCTTCTGCGCCGACAGGATAGACAGTTTCATCAAGCAAATAGCCCTCGGAAGGCTCAATCTCCTTGATAGTCCAATTATCGCCGCAGACATATTCTTTAGTGGTGAATTTGCCGTCCTTATCGGTGGTGTAGGTGTCAATCAGCTTGTCGCCGTCATAGATACCGTACTTTGCTCCTGCAAGCGAAGCGTCGCCCTGCGGCTGCTTTGTTTCGGAATCGACCTTTGCAACCTCAACGATAAACTTTTTGAGGGTATTGGTAAATTCACGTTTAGTATCCTTATCCCAAACGACGGGTGCGGTCTGTGACTTCGGAACAACGTATCGGATAGCTGTGTCAACTTCTTCGAGCGTATAGGGTGTATCGCCGCTCACCAAGATATTTTTGAAATTAGCAGTACCAGTATTATCAGTAACAGCATATTCATCTACTTTTGCCCCCGAAAGAGAAGTGCCGTAAAGATGGAATTTTACGCCTTCGTTGAAATTGTCCTCAGAGGACTTCACAACCTGTAAATCGCCGCGCTTCAAAACATTGCTGAATTTTACGCTGGCAACCTTGCCGCTTTCTACGGTTACTTTCTGTGCTTTCTGCGTTTCATATCTATCCTCGGTGACCTCTGTTACCGTGTACGTTCCCGGAACGAGGTCATTGAGCTGAAATTCACCGTTCGCGTTGGTCTTGGCTGTTTTGCTGTAATTGTTCGGTCCCGTGATATTGAAGCTGATACCGCTGACCTTACCGTCATCAGAAGTCTTAATGAGCTTCAAGCTGCCCGAAGATGTTTTGACGGCGAAATACGCGCTCTTGGTTTCCGTATCGGACTGTACGCCCGTGACAACATCCTGCTTAGAGGACGCGCCGCAAGCAATAAGCGTACCCGTAACCTTCGGCATTTTCTTCTCTGCGCCGAAAACAACAGGGCTGTCAATCGCCTTTGATGAAGTCAGAGTGATCTTATTGCCTGAAATCGAAACAGATACATCGCCGGTCTTTTTGAAAGCGTAGTCGGATAACATACCGTTGCTGTCTGTCAGAGTGAGGGTGTACTTGCCGTCGCTGTACTTCAGCTCCTTGACGTTGCTCTTTGCATTTGCCTGAGTTTCATAGGCAAAGCTCGGAATCACATTGTAGTCGTTGAGTTTAGCGATAATCTTGTTGTAATTTGACTTAACGCCGGGGTTGTTGTCGCCCGCCGTGATGCCGTCGATAAATTTGGAGTTCTTCAGCTTAAAGGTTGAAGCGTCGCGGCAGCCAGTGCAGAATTCCCAAACTACAAGCTGAGTTGCGATCCATTTCTGACCTTCCGTTCCGCCCAAATTCGCGCCGTTGCCGGACTTTCCGAAAAGAAGGGCGAGGTTGACCGCCTTCTTCTGAGCCTTGCTGAGTGCGTTCCAAGCCGCAGAAGCATCGGTTGTCAGTGTATTGCCTGAGTAAAGCGAATGACCGGGCTCGATACAGTAGGCATCGTCGCCGTCTGCCTGAATGGTACACAGTTCTTCGCCAGCCGTGCCGACAACATAGCCATCGTGTTCCGTGTACTGCACAAAGCCGATGATATTGCCGCCTGTATCGTAGGCATAGTCAAAGGTGATGGTGACTTCTCTTGAAGCCGCGTTGATCGGAACAAGGCAGATTGCTGAAATCAGGCACACCAGAGCCAGCAGAATAGCCGTTCCTCTTTTGAAAAAGCTCTTGTGGATTACTTTCTTCATCGTAATAACCTCCATAAAAAATCGGGCGGATTGACCGCCCGTGTGATTGAAATTGTGTGTTTGTACCGTCGCCCTCGTCTATAAGAAAGAGTTTGATTAAATAGATAGATTTAATTTAATAGATATATCTTTCTTTTCGGAGAGTAACGGTCAGTCTAAGGGGTTAGGGTGTGGGAAAGGGGATTTTAAAAAAAATACTCCGCCTATCTGCTGTCACGCTCTGACCGCTTTTTGCTAAGAAACTTGTTGTAATGCTCAATAGCCTTGTAGATATAATCCTCCGTCTGTTCTATCGGAACAGCTTTGGGAATGAGCTTGCGGACTTTTTCGCCTCGGAGTATAATGCGCTCCTTTTGATTCGGCTTTTCCTCAGACATAATCTCTCGGATTGCCATTGTGCTCAAAGTCCCTTCGTCCTGCATTTTTCGCATACGAATGGTCTGCGCGTGGGACGGAGTAGATTGTGTTACCTCGATTTCTTCCAATACATCTTTCTGATAATCGTAATCGAGATAAGACAACTCAACGGCAGGGCGCATTTTGATACTGCCCTCGTCAACCAAATCCAACAATTCGGGAATAAGGTGAGTTAAGCGGATATATCTTTGGATTTGAGTATTGCTATCTGTTGATTGAGCTGCAATAATCTCTCTGGATTTACCCACCAAAGAATCGTGTCCCACTGGGACACCATTTTCTGCTTTCGGTCTGCCCGCTTGCCTTTTTATAGCTTCAAGCCGCATTTTATACGAAAAGGCTTTTTCGCTCGGCAAAATGGAAGAACGCTGAAAATTGCTCTCGACCATATAGATGATTGCTTCATCGCGGGACAAATCCTTAATCTCGCTGCGGAGCGTGGATAATCCTGCAAGCTCACAAGCCCGCTTTCTGCGGTGTCCGCTGACAAGCTCATATCTGCCGTCCTCCTTTTCACGCAAGACAGCAGGAGTTAGTACGCCGCGCGTTTTAATGCTGTCGACAAGCTGTTGCATATCCTCGTCATCACGAACGTGGAAAGGATGATCGGGGAAATCGTCGATCAGTTCCAAAGGAATGTCCCTGATTTTGTCGAGCTTTGCTTCGTCGCGTTCCTCCTGCGTAGAGAAAAGATCATCGAGCGTCGGAAGATCGAAGTCGGTCTTTCTTTTTGGCATCTGTCAACACCTCCTTAGTGAAAGCGGAATATGCCTGTGCAACCTTGCTTCCTGCTTCATAAGCGTAAATACTTTTGCCTTTGGAAGATACCTCTGCGGCTTTAACCGCAATAGGAATATTGGTCTTGAATATTCTGACGACACTCCCGAAGTTTTCGTGTATAGCGTCTATGGTGCTTTTGGCAAGGTTTGTCCGGTTATCGACAAGCGTCAGTAAAATGCCGTCTATCGACAACTTAGGATTGGTATGCGCCTTAACCTTTGAAACAGTCCGCAAAAGCTGTGTCATAGCTCTGGCAGGCAAATATTGAGCCTGCACAGGGATAACTACGCTGTCAGCAGCCGTTAAAGCATTCAAGGTCAACATACCAAGCGACGGTCTGCAATCAATCAGAACGTAATCATAGTTTGACTTCACCTTGTTCAGATAGGTTTTCAGAATGTTCTCGCGGCTCATTGCGGTCACAAGATACATTTCCAAGCCCTCTAAATCCGTATTGGACGGGATAAGGTCAACGCCCTCGCTGTGATGCAAAATACCGCTTAATGCGTCTGTGCTATCATCGCGGATGATTTCGTGCATCTTCGTAGCGAGTGTAATCGGTATCTCGTCAACTCTCTGCCATCCCAAACAGGTCGTTAAATCGCCCTGCGGATCACAGTCAACAAGAAGTACCCGTTTACCTTGCATTGCCAAGCCTACGCCCAAATTCATTGTGGTTGTAGTCTTTCCAACGCCGCCCTTCTGATTGCAAACGGCTATCGTTTTACAGTTTGGCATCGTTATACCTCCTTTCATCAGATTCATAGCGCCAACTGTAATAGCAGCTATGTATGACTTATTTATGGTGCTGCTATCTGAAAATGGGCATAAAAAAACTGCCTGTTGAAAAACAGACAGTCAAATAATCAGTTCGTATATACGACTTTGAGATTTTTCGTTCTCGCCTTGCTGAATTTAATAAGGAGTTCGTCAACCGCGTCGGTATATCTGCCTTCGCTGATAAGCTCGTTTTTTAGCTCAACAAGAGCGCCGATAACCTGTGTGTACTCTTTGCTCGTCAGATACAAATGGTATTTAGGGCTTTTCATAAAACATTACCTCCTTACGCTTTCATTATATATAGAAAACTGAAATATATAAAGTATGCGATTTCTCGATATGTAGGTGAGCCGAAAGACAAGCCCTCGGCTCACCGTAGAAAGGAGATGAATGATGAAAAACAAAAATGAGTAGTAATCAAAGTATTAGTTTTCAAATAGGACGAATGGATGCTTAGTCATAACTGTCTAAACTATCCTTCCATATTTGAAGATCACGCTCCTGATAAGGGCAATGATATAAACTGCATATTCTATTACCATCACCGTAAACATCTTTATAATGACGGCAATACTGACAATCATAAGGCGACGGGATAGTTGAACAATACTCAGCCCATTCATATTCGGTTAATTCATCTGGATGGTCTTTGTCCTCTGTATTGTCCAAATTCAAATCTTCAAGCATAGTTTCCTCCTAAATAAAAAGAGCCGATTTGTATTTCTACAAAATCAGCTCTTTTTCGGCTTTCTATTATTTTATTCTTATGTTTTTTGTGAAGTTAAGTAAACAGCTTTTGACATTAAAAATTATTTTTCTTAATATGGTTTTGAACGCCCTCGTCGTTGGCGCACTCCATCTTGAAACGGTTCATGGCTTCCTTTGCCTCGGGTACGTTGATCTGATTATTATTGTTTGACATGGTTTTTTCTCCTTATTTCTATCTATCTCAAGCGGCGGATTGCCTTCGCAATTTGTCGCCGCATTAGTAGTGTTTGGAGAAATTCATTTTTTATGATTTGTAAATATTGTCAGTTATTATACGGTGACAAAACGAAGGTGCTGTTCGGGATAATCCGTGCTGCCGCGTGAAAACTCCCCTGCCTGTGCATCGCTCAGGTTCAGGGGAGCTTGTTGTATTATTTGTTATTGTCCGATTCGATAAACCGTAGAATATCGTTATACACGCGCAGCTTCTCTTTTTCGTGAAGGATATCGTGGCGCATGCCCTTGTACAGCCGGCAGCGCACGTCGGTGTATCCGATGTTTTTCATCAGCCGCATCGCTTCCACGAATTTTCGGCGGGACAAGGCGCATGGGTCGTCCTCAACGGAGAAAAAACTCACGGGCATATCGGGATTTTGAGGGGTGTAACCGCCCGTATACGCGAGCATCGCCATTCTGAGCATCTCCTCATAGCTGTTCAGGGTGAAGTTGAAGCGGCACAGCGGGTCGTTGTTATGCTCGATGACGGCTTCACGTTCGGAGTTTGTCTGGGCGTTTCTCAACCCCTCGTATCTGTACTTTCTCTCATAGGAAACGCCCATGATGAGCTTTTTGGCGAGCGGAGAGCGTGAACGTTTGCCTTCGATCGCCTTTAACAGCTTCAAGACGCGCAGACCTTTTTTGATATTGTCGGAGCGCGACGGAGAACCTGTGAACCTGTGAACCTGTCAGGCAGAGCTTGCTGATATCCGCGTCATATTTTCTGATGTAGCAGCGCGCCGCAAGCGCGCCCCTGCTGTGACCCAGCAGGGTGACCGGAAAGTCCCTTCTGCCGCAATGTTGAGCCGCGTAATTTTTGATGTCCAGCGTGATCTCGTGCAGATCCTCCACCAGCGCGGCGGTGCCGCCCTGATAAAAATAACCTCTGTCCTATGGGTCGATAATACTTTCGCCGTGTCCGCGGTGGTCGTTGATGATCGTCAAAAAGCCGTTGGATGCGAGAAAACGCATAAAAGCGATATAACGCCCTTTGTGCTCATTTTTGCCGTGTACCAGCTGAACGATACCCCTGATATCCTTATAGTTTTCCCACGCGTCCAGTTGATTAGTGATCTCGCCGAGCGTCCGATCCTCATCGGACAAGTCCGCGTTTGCGGGCTTTTTGGTGTTCCTGTCAAAATAATTCTGCGCGGCTGTGCCGTAGTTCAGCATTGATTTTACCAGCGGAGCAACCTTTGTGAATTTCCAATTGCCTTCCGCGTGCGAGAGCAGAGCATCCGCGTATTCCTTGACGGAATAGGTGTAAACGGCGCCCGACTTGCCGCTTTCGGGGTCAATGATCTGCGCCTTGATCTCTGACGTCATTTCCTTTGCCGCGACATCGCACTGGAACACGTAACAGCCGTCCTTCCGTTCGGCTTCACTCACCGGAATCGTCTCGGTTTCGGTCTTGTCGCCTGTGGGAATGGTGAACTGTATATACGCAGTTTCGCTTGCCGCGATTTCGGGATCAATCTCCATATAGAAGTTTACGCCGACGTCGCCTTCAACCGAGATTGAACGACCGACAAGCCTTGTGCCTACGCCGTCGGCATATT
>Ga0326514_10000859_pt1 | contig 20073 bp, 17 predicted proteins | sample 3_2548_0518_D_FD_203653 | JGI IMG/M metagenome (GOLD analysis project Ga0326514, IMG submission 203653) | Bovine rumen microbial communities from UC Davis, California, United States - 3_2548_0518 | ecosystem: Host-associated > Mammals > Digestive system > Stomach > Rumen | place: USA... | reverse complement strand
CGGAGATTCTCTTTACATGTATTGGTCCAAATTTTCCACAATCATTTTTGCCACCAATGGGGTCACTTCCTCTTGGTGGTCATCAAGAAAATCGTCACCCATCTCATTCAAATCTTCAAGCTGCTCATAGAGCGCCATAAAGTCCTCGTCGCTCAACTCTCGAGACAACTCATCCTGATGCTTGTGATACTCTTTTTTGACATCATACAGCAACTTGGAAAAGTCCTTCATAACGGGTGAGAGTTCCTGCTTGTCATTTCCCAAGACTGCGCCCCATTCCTTCTTGACAACCATCGGGAACGGCCCCTCAAGCACATAAGGCGCATAGCCATTCAGAATCAACTGAATGAAACCACCTTCCATCACCTCATCCAGCACATATCGGTAGCACAGCACCGCATGCTGCTCTGCACTCAGCATCTCCATGTTCTGAGATGTCAAAGCCCCACCAACTGCTGAAAGATAACCATCCGTTATCCACCGGATGAAGCTGATGCCGTCCAGTTCCTCATACTTCCCAAGAGCCTGTTGCTTGTCTAAATGTACCATATTCATTCTTTTAAGAATGCAAAGATACACCACTTTTCCCGAATCATCAAAAACTTCCCCTATAAATCACCTTAAAACAGTCCTTTTCGCCAGAACCTGTACCCCAATCATAGCAATCCATACCCTATTCAAGGTATATAACCCTGCTTCAAGACATGCTCCTCGTATACATTCTCGACATCGTGCACATGCCCCACATTCTCTCCTTAAAAACATTACGCCTTGCTCTACAATTGACTCATGCCGTGTTCGACAATAAACTCACGCCTTAAGCAACTTGTCATTTCATTCAATGAGGTATCATCTAGATTGTCGCACTATAAAAAGGCAACAAGAAGACGAAACCTGTACAAGGCACGTAATGTGCGCCTCTGCTTATTGGAGCTATTCCTTATCTATTCGGAACATGCTTTCAAATCTGCCACGCACGAATCCAAGCAAGGATATTTTCAATAAAATGTGTTTTTTCTCGTTCAAATTTGGAGATTAAAATAGAATATGATACATTTGCGACATGAAAGCATCTTTACGTTAAACCCTTTAATATCTTTACCCAATGGAAGACATTCAGAAAGTATATGATTTCCTAAACAAAGCAAACGAATTTTACTTGGCAACAATCGAAGGAGACCAGCCCCGCGTAAGAGTATACGGCGCCAGCCTGCTATTTGAGGGAAAGCTGTATTTCATGGCTATCAAAGGCACTAATGCACCAGATCAACTGGAAAAGAACCCCAAGTTTGAAATCTGCATATTCAAGAACAATGTATTGCGCATGAGCGGCAAGCTGGTCATGGACAACCGGATAGAAATCAGAGGGGCCTTGATCAAGAAGATTCCAGCTTTAGGGGAAAGCCTAGGCACAGAGAACATGATTATGTATTATGTGAAAGACGCCACAGCCACATTCAGCAATCTGAGAGGAGTGTACGATGTTGTTCATTTTTAACATTCCCTGCACATCTCAACTTGGATATACAATTTAAAACCAACAGGTCTCAAAGGTTCTTTGAGGCCTTTTTCGTGACCTGAAAATAACAATATCAGCATTTGAGTCTCCTCTAAAGTTTTCTCGTTTGGAAAAACTTAAATAAATTTGGAAATTCCTCTATTTGTTCATACCTTTGTACGATTTTTGGGAGAAGTAAGAAAAGGAAATCATTAGACATACAAATTATATGGAAAATAGAAGCATTGTTTCAATTGCCGACTACGGAAAAGAGAAGATTCAGTATCTGCTCGACATGGCGACAGAATTTGAGGCGCACCCGAACCGTCAGCTCCTGAAAGGCAAGGTCGTAGCCACACTGTTTTTCGAGCCCAGTACAAGAACGAGATTGTCATTTGAGACAGCAGCTAACCGCCTGGGAGCACGTGTGATTGGTTTCACCGACCCGAAAGTGACAAGTTCATCAAAGGGTGAAACACTGAAAGACACCATTAAAATGGTAAGTAACTATGCAGATGTGATTGTGATGCGCCACAAGCTGGAAGGTGCTGCTCTGTATGCAAGCGAAGTGACAGACGTGCCCATCATTAATGCAGGCGACGGTTCCAATCTGCATCCTTCACAAACGATGCTTGACCTTTATTCCATATACAAGACACAAGGCACGCTGAACAACTTGAACATCTACATGGTGGGAGACTTGAAGTATGGACGCACAGTGCACTCGCTGCTGATGTCCATGCGAAAGTACAATCCAACTTTCCACTTCATCGCTCCAAAGGAATTGGAGATGCCTGACGAGTACAAACTTTACTGCAAACAGAACAACATCAAGTACATTGAGCAGCAGGACTTCACAGAAGACACTATTGCCGATGCTGATATCCTTTATATGACCCGCGTACAGCGTGAACGCTTTACGGACCTGATGGAATATGAGCGTGTGAAGGACGCCTACATCCTGAAGGCAGACATGCTGGGCAAGGCAAAGGAAAATATGAAGATTCTGCATCCGCTGCCACGCGTAAACGAGATTGAGTATGATGTGGACGAAAGCAAGCATGCTTATTACTTTGACCAAGCGCAGAATGGACTCTATGCTCGCGAGGCACTGATATGTGACGTACTGGGAATCACACTCGACCAAATCAAGAACGACAACACAATCATCGACTAAGCAATGGATAAGCAACAAAAACTGGTCGCAGCGCTAGAGAATGGCTCTGTGATTGACCACATACCAACAGACAAACTCTTCACCGTAGCTCAACTGCTCCAACTGGAGAAATGCACCGAGCCTGTACTCATTGGCAACAATTTGGAAAGCCAAATCATGGGCAAGAAGGGAATTATCAAGATAGCAGGCAAGTTCTTCACAGAGGCAGAAATTAGCAAGCTGGCTGTACTCTGCCCCAACATCCGGCTGACTGTCATACGCAATTATGAGGTGGCAGAAAAGCGCGAGGTGACACTACCTGAGGAATTGACCAACATCGTTAAGTGCGCCAATCCTGTGTGCATCACCAACAATGAGCCCATGAAAACGGTATTCTACCGCATGGACAAGGACACGCTGAAGTGCCGCTACTGCGGAAAGGAACAGAAATTGAAAGATATAAAACTCAAATAAGTGCATCATAGCATAAATTCACCATTCTAATGAGTTAACGCAAACATGCAAGCCCAATAGGCTCAAAAACGAATGATGAATTTAAATTTAGAATTATGAAATTTACAGAAAGAGCCAAACTGAGCCTCTCAGATGTGAATAAGGAGGTTTTGGAACAATGGAACAAGGAAGACATGTTCCATAAGAGCATTGAGGAACGCGAAGGCTGCCCTCAATTCATTTTCTTTGAAGGACCACCATCAGCCAACGGACATCCCGGCATACACCACGTAATGGGCAGAACCATTAAAGATACATTCCTGCGATACAAAACCATGCAGGGCTTCCAGGTGAAACGCAAGGCAGGATGGGACACTCATGGACTGCCCGTGGAGCTGAGCGTAGAAAAGTCCTTAGGCATAACCAAAGAGGATATCGGCAAGAAAATCAGCGTGGACGATTACAATGACGCTTGCCGCAAGAACGTAATGATGTACACGAACGAGTGGACCGAGCTCACCGACAAGATGGGATATTGGGTGGATTTGGAACACCCCTACATCACCTACGACAACAAGTACATCGAGTCGCTTTGGTATCTGCTGAAGCAACTTTATAATAAAGGATTGCTCTACAAAGGCTACACGATTCAACCCTATTCACCAGCAGCTGGTACAGGCCTTTCGTCGCACGAGTTGAACCAGCCCGGTTGCTACCGCGACGTGAAAGACACAACCGTGACGGCTCAGTTCCTCGTCAAAGATGCTTGCGAGGGCTTGAAAGACAAGGGCGAATTGACAGGTGAAATGCCTTGCAACCTCAAGACTTACATTCTCGCATGGACAACTACGCCTTGGACACTTCCATCCAACACCGCTCTCTGTGTTGGTCCTAAAATTGACTATGTGGCAGTGAAAGGCAAGAATCCATACTCTGGCGAGGAAGCCATCTACATTCTTGCTGAAGCACGCCTCTCTTCTTACTTCGCAGCAGAGAAAGACGAAGAAGGAAATGAGAAGCCAGTTGAAATCCTTTGGCGAGGTAAAGGAACAGACCTTGTTGGATTGTACTACAACCAGCTGATGCCTTGGGTGAAACCTTGCGCATTGGAGAATAATCAGGTGGTGGTGAAAGAAGATGAGGCATTCCGTGTGATTCCTGGTGACTATGTGACCACAGAAGATGGTACAGGCATCGTGCACATCGCTCCAACGTTCGGTGCAGACGACGCCAAGGTGGCTAAAGACGCTGGCATTCCTTCACTCTTCGTTATTGACAAGGCTGGTGACACCCGTCCTATGGTGGATTTCACCGGTAAGTACTTCGTAAAGGAAGACATGAACGAAGAGTTCGTAAGTCTCTGTGTGAACGATAGTTATTGGAAGCACAGTGGCGACTTCGTCAAGAATGCTTACGACCCTAAGTATAATCAAGGAGGCAAGTATGACGAAAAGGCTGCCACCAAGGACATGGACCTCAATGTGGTGATTTGTCTGGAGATGAAAGAGGAAGGTTCTGCTTTCAAAATTGAGAAGCACGTGCACAACTATCCTCACTGCTGGCGCACCGACAAGCCTGTGCTCTACTACCCTCTCGATTCATGGTTCATCAAGTCAACGGCGAAGAAAGACCGTATGTTTGAGTTGAATAAGACCATCCAATGGAAACCTGAATCAACTGGAACAGGACGTTTCGGTAAGTGGCTTGAAAATCTGAATGACTGGAATCTTTCCCGCTCACGTTACTGGGGAACTCCTCTTCCTATCTGGCGCAACCGCGACACACACGAAGAAGTGTGCATCGGCAGCGTGGAGGAACTCTACAACGAGATTGAGAAGGCTGTATCTGCTGGTGTGATGGCTTCAAATCCTTTAAAGGAAAAGGGCTTTGTGCCAGGCGATATGAGTCAGGAAAACTATGACAAGATTGATTTGCACCGCCCTTATGTGGATGATATCAAACTGGTGTCAGACAAGGGCAATGTGCTCACCCGCGAACTGGACCTCATCGACGTGTGGTTTGACTCGGGTGCTATGCCATATGCACAGATTCACTACCCATTCGAAAATAAGGACTTGATTGACAAGGGTACAGCCTACCCTGCCAATTTCATTGCTGAGGGTGTGGACCAAACACGTGGATGGTTCTTCACGCTCCACGCTATCGCTACGATGGTGTTTGACTCTGTGGCTTACAAGGCTGTGATTTCCAATGGTCTTGTGCTCGACAAGAACGGCATCAAGATGTCAAAACGTCTGGGCAATGTTATCAATCCATTTGAGTGCATCGGTACTTATGGTGCTGACGCTGTGCGCTGGTACATGATTACAAACTCTTCACCATGGGACAACCTTTCATTTGACCCAGAGGGTGTGAAGGAAGTGACAAGCCAGTTCTTCATCAAGTTGCAGCAGGCATATTCCTTCTTTACGATGTATGCCAACGTAGACGGCTTCGAATATAAGGAGGCTGATATTCCATATACTGAGCGCCCAGATTTTGACCGATGGTTGCTCTCTGAGCTGAACACGCTAGTGAAGAACGTGCAGACATACCTTGACGACTATGACCCAACACCGGCAGGCCGTCTGATTCAGTCTTTTGTTATCGATAACCTCTCCAACTGGTATATCCGCTTGAACAAGCCTCGTTTTTGGGGCGGAGAAATGACGAACGACAAACTCTCGGCATATCAGACACTCTATACCTGTCTCGATACGCTGAGCCGACTCATCGCTCCAATCGCTCCTTTCTATGCAGACCAACTCTTCCGCGACCTCAACAGCGCAACGAGAAAAGACACAGCAAAGAGCGTGCATTTGGCCAAATTCCCAACCTTCAATGAAGCTTACATCGATTCAGAGTTGGAAGCAGCTATGGAAGCAGCCATGAAGGTCACATCGATGGGACTTTCCATCCGAAAGAAGGTAAAAATTCCTGTAATCCAGGCGCTTCAATCCATTGCTATTCCTGATACTGATGCCGTATTCAGCGGGCGCATAGAGCGCATGAAGGACATCATCATGAAGGAAGTGAACGTCAAGGAATTGCAACTGATGGATGGCAAGATGCTGGTGAAAAACGTGAAGTGCAACTTCCGTGTGATGGGCAAGAAGTTTGGCAAGATGATGAAGGCGGTAAGCAATGCTGTGACTGAAATGTCTCAAGCACAAATCGCAGAACTTGAAGCGAACGGACAAGTAACGCTGCAAGCAGAGGGACAGGATGCAGTGATTGAGCTGGCCGATGTTGACATCATGTCACAAGACATCCCAGGATGGAGTGTGGCCAACGAAGGCACCACAACTGTGGCACTCGATATCACTATCACACCAGCCCTGAAAAACGAAGGCAATGCCCGCAAGGTTATTAAGCAGATTCAAGGCCTCCGCAAGTCGCAAGGATTTGAGATTACAGACCGTATCCGAGTCATCATCACAGAAACTCCTGAAACAAAAGCAGTACTCGATGACTTCAAGGAGAACATTGCAGCACAGGTATTGGCAAATTCTATCACCCTCGGCAACCCCGAAGGTGAAGCCATCAACTTTGACGAGTTCAAAGCTGTCATATCTGTTCAGAAAGACTGATTCATGACTAAAAAGAACAAGCATATTCTTTCCATTATCCTATTCATGACCGTTCTTGTCATTGACCAAATCATCAAGGTCAATGTCAAGACGGGCATGCATTTGGGAGAACGCATCGAAATCACTTCGTGGTTTAGTCTCTTGTTCGTGGAAAATAATGGAATGGCCTTCGGCATGTTGGGCGATAAGCTCTTCGGTGTAGAGGTCAAATTGTTCCTCACGCTCTTCCGTGTGGTGGCAGTATGTATTATCGGCTGGTTTATCTATAGCGAAATCAAAAGGAGAAGGCCCACAGGATACATCGTCTGCCTCACGCTCATCGCTGCAGGAGCAGCAGGTAATATCATAGACAGTCTCTTCTATGGACTTATCTTCAATAATCCTCCTTTTCCTCAAGTGGCGGAGTTCCAACCTTGGGGATATGGATACGGAGATTTCTTGTATGGAAAGGTTGTGGATATGTTCTATTTCCCGCTCATCGAATGGGATATGCCCACATGGATGCCCATCTATTCGGGGCAGCATTGTGTATTTTTCTCCCCAATCTTCAACTTTGCTGATACGGCCATCTCATGTGGCATTGTAGCACTATTGTTGTGCTATCATGAGTTAATAAGCCAATACCAAATTCGAAAGAGTTGAGACATAAAGGGTCGAAATAAACAAAGAGGTTGCTAAGAATTTTATATAGTTGAGAGTTCTAAAATGAAGTCTAGAATTATCATACCGCTCATCATATTGATTACATGTTCCATTGTGTCATGCGAAAATCGCCCCAAAGAGGTGCTTTCCCGCAGCGAGATGGAAGATGTGCTGTATGACTACCACATTATGCAAGGACTCATTGAGCAACTTCCTGCAGAAGAACGATTGGGAAAAGCTCAGGACTATATCAATGCCGTGTATTTGAAACATGGCATTACAGAAGCTCAGTTCGATACATCTGTCACCTACTACAATAGGCATCCCAAGGACCTTTATAAAATATACAAGAGTCTGGAGCAGCGATACACAGCCGCTAACGAAGAGATGCAGCTGGTGAACGGAAACAACGACATGATGGCCATCTATGCTACAGGAGGCGACACAACAAACCTGTGGAACTCAAAACGCCTGTTGCTGTTGCGAAGCAGAGAGTTTGTCAACAGAGAGAGTTTTACCATCCATGCTGACACTACATTCCATCGCAAAGACCATTTCATTCTCACGTTCTCGCCGACATTCATCAAAGAAAGCACAGACAATGGTGAGAGCCCTTATCTGCATGTTAGCCTCAGCGTCATGTACAAAAGCGGCAAATATATTGGCACGGTGCGCACACTTAGCTACAATGGTCCACAGCAGCTTACCTTGAAGACAGATGATGACGAAGACATTCAACGCATTACGGGTTCCTTCTTCTACAAAGGCATGAAGTCTTCACGCAGCTTCTGTTTAGTGGACAACATCTCTTTGGTGCGTATGCACGAGAAATCTTTGGAGCCTGTCACGAAAGAGAAGGCGGACAGCACCGAAACAAAGGCATCAAAGAATTTGCCTGACACGATTAAGAAGGTGCCTACACATCGCTATACACCTGAAGAGCTCCGTCAGCTGAACAAATCAAACGAAAAGATAAACATTCAGTCAGCACCTTCAGTACGTACACCCAACTCCATCGGTACGCGCAGACGCAAAACGCCTGCCAACCATTAAGCCTATGCGCCGTGTAGCAGCCTCCAGAGTGTTCATCAACGAAAAAGAGTTCCATAACAATCATGTCGTGGAACTCTTTAATCATATCGTCACAAAACATTATCCTCTCACGGAAGAAATCCCCATGACAGAATGGTTAGGAGGAACCATCATTCTTAGAAATGGGGAAGCATACCATACACCCAAACTTTTATCGTCTGCGGAACTCTGCACAGATAATGGCTGTGGCAATCGCTACATTCAGCGACTCTGATGTCTCTCTCCCTTCAGGATAGTTTGGGATATACAGGCGCTCATCCACACAGGCTTCCACTTCCTTCGAAACTCCCTTCCCTTCATTGCCCATCACGATGACACCTTGATGAGATAATTCTTTTTCATACATGTTTTCCCCATCCAAAAATGTGCCATAGACAGGAACACTCCCATCTAATGACTTCAGCGCTTCTTCCAAATTGACGTAATGAACCTGAACCCTTGCTATAGCACCCATCGTGGCTTGAACCGTTTTGGGGTTATAGATATCAGCGCACCCTTGCGAACAAAAAATATGCTCAATGCCGAACCAGTCTGCCACACGCACAATTGTACCCAAGTTGCCAGGATTCTGCACATCATCCAAAGCAAGACAAAGCCCCTGGCTGGCCACTTCATTCAGATTTACACTCCATTGGGGCTGACGGAACACTGCCAACACCTGCTGAGGGGTTTCTTGAAAACTCAACCTTTTCAATTCATCTTCTGACACTTCATCAATTTCGGTGTGTCGAAGTTGAGCACTGTGCAATACACTTGTGTGCTGGTCTAACCATTGGGCCGTAGCAGCGAGATAGGTGCACTCAAATGCACCCAGCAGGTCGCCAACCAGTTTGTGTCCTTCAGCAACAAACACCTGATCCGCTTTTCGGAACTTCTTCATTTCCAGCGAACGAATGCATTTTACCTTGTTCTTGCTTATCATCTCTCCATATTTTTAGACAAAGGTATGAATTATGAACCAAAAAATGACTATCTTTGCATGGTTTTTACATCGTGTGCGCGTGAAGTTCCACCATACATCATTCTATTTGAGCCTTGTTTGTGTGTTGAGCATAATCATGGGTTCTTGCTCTGTGGATAAGTATATTCCAGAGGGTGAGCACATGCTGACGGGTGTTGCTGTCACGTGTGACGATGAGGAAATTCAGAAAACTTATGCTTTAGGCGACTATGTGACCATGACCACCAATACCAAGTGGTTTGGTGCACGTGTACCGCTCAAAATCTACATGCTGTCTGGGACAGACACCACAAAACGTTCTTGCCGCTTTTTTCGCAAACTCGGTGAGGCACCAGTGCTCTACAACCAGGAGAAATCAGAGCGAGCAATGGAAGACATCCGAAAGGTGCTGAACAATGCAGGCTACATGAAAGCAGAAGTTGAAGAGCACAGAATGGAGAAGGGAAAGAAGGTTAATGTCTTGTACGATATCCATCCCAATGAACGCTACACCATTCGCAATGTCTATCGCATTGTGGAAGACAAGGGCCTTCGGCACTTTATTACTGTAGAAGATACTGCGGCTTCACTTCTCAAACCTGGTGTACCATTTGAAGTGACAGCGCTCAACGAAGAACGCAACCGCATTACATCCTATCTGCGCAACAATGGCTATTACAAATTCACGAAAGAGGATATCCGTTTCAGCGCTGATACTGCCCAACAGTCAACAGAAGTAGATGTGCTGGTACGCGTGAAACTGCAGCAAGACAATGGACGCACAGAACCAATACCTCACAAGCAGTACACAATTGGCAATGTGAACTTCTTTGCCGATGCAACCCATTCCAATGAACCCATTGACAGCCTTCACTACAAAGGCTATAACTTCCTCACTCAGGAGAAACTGCATTTCCGCAAGCAAGTGCTTATCAGCCATTCGTTGATACACCCTGGGGAACTCTACAACGAAAACCATTTCCGACGCACCTATACCAACTACACGCGCCTGTCTGCCATCTCGTTCTCCAATATCAGCATGGAAGAAAGACCTGGCACCGACACGCTCGACTGCAACATTATAGTCAACCACGCCAAGCCACACTCTTTCGGATTCGATGTTGAAGCAACAAACTCCGCAGGCGACATGGGTGCAGCGCTTTCCACTTCCTACCAGAACAAAAACTTGTTCCGTGGCTCAGAAAGCTTTATGTTCAAAATCCGTGGTGCCTACGAAGCCATCACAGGATTGGAAGGTTACGAAGGAAACAACTACGTAGAACTGGGCACAGAAGCAACATTAGGCTTCCCTGCTTTCTTATTACCCTATGTGAAACGCGAATGGGGCACACAGCATAACGCATCATCGGAAATATCGCTGCAGTACAACCGGCAAAACCGCCCTGAGTTTCAACGCAGAGTGCTCACCGCTGCATGGCGCTATCGCTGGAACAGCAAAGAACAGCACACACAGCACCGTTTTGATCTAGCTGAAATCAGCTATGTATATATGCCTTGGATATCAAAAACATTCAAGGAACAATACCTTGACTCGCTGGGCAAAACCAATGCAATTCTAAAATACACCTACGAGAATCTGCTCATCACAAAGATGGGATACACTTATTCGTACAATTCATTGGGTTCACGTGAACAGACTTACGGAAAGAATGCCTACACAATCCGGTTCAACATTGAAACTTCTGGAAATGTACTCAGGATGGCCACGGGAATGGTTCATGGAAAGAAAAATGAAGAAGGACAATACACATTCTGTGGCATTGCTTTCGCACAGTATGTCAGAGGCGATTTCGACTACTCAAAAAGTTTCCGTATCGACAAGAATAACTCTGTAGCGTTCCACACCGCTTTGGGCATTGCCTATCCTTATGGAAACTCAGACCAATTACCTTTCGAAAAACGTTACTTCGCAGGTGGAGCCAACAGCGTGCGTGGATGGTCAGTACGTTCTCTCGGACCAGGCGCCTACAACGGCAAGGACAAAGGCATCAATTTCCTTAACCAATCGGGTGACATCAAGCTTGACCTCAATCTTGAATACCGTGCAGCCCTTTTCTGGAAGTTCAGTGGAGCCGCCTTTATTGATGCAGGCAATATCTGGACTATCAAGAAATACAAAGACCAACCCGATGGTGAATTCCGCGTTGACAAGTTCTGGAAACAGATAGCCCTCAGCTATGGCATCGGTCTCCGCATGGACGCAAACTTCTTCATTGTACGCTTCGATGCCGGCATGAAAGCCATTGACCCTGCCTACACTGGTCGCGCCCACTACCCCATCACACACCACAGTTTTGATCGCGACTTTGCATTCCACTTTGCCGTAGGATTGCCATTCTAATTATACGCACTACAATTAGACGACACGGCCTTGTTCACCACAGCAAAGCCTTGATGCTATTTCATATAGCTCCTTATATGCTGCGTAAATTGTTTTAATGGTTACAGATTCATAAGCATTCTTGCAAGATGAAAAGTGATTCTCACTCGTTCCTTTCGCTCCATTAGACATTGAAAAACAAGTGGTACAAGAAGTTTCTCTAATCTATCCGGCTGTTATTCCAAAAGAATATGCTATCTTTGCAAAAGAAATAACATAAAACATATATCAAATATGTATAGAACACATACGAACGGAGAGCTGAGACTCTCCGACGCAGGCAAGAAGGTGACTCTTGCCGGATGGGTGCAGCGCACAAGAAAAATGGGTGCGCTGACCTTTGTTGATTTGCGTGACCGCTACGGCATTACGCAGTTGGTTTTTAACGAAGACACAGAGCGTGAACTCTGTGATCGTGCCAACAAGCTGGGACGTGAGTTTGTCATTCAAGTGACAGGCACTGTGGCTGAACGCTACAGCAAAAACAAGAACATTCCAACGGGTGACATTGAAATTGAAGTGAGCGAACTGAATGTTCTGAACGAGTCTATCACCCCACCCTTCACCATTGAAGACCAGTCGGATGGCGGCGATGATTTGCGCATGAAATACCGCTATCTGGATTTGCGCCGTAATGCGGTGCGCAAGAATCTGGAACTGCGCCATAAGTTCTGCATCGCTGTAAGAAACTATCTCTCCAACCTCGGTTTTTTGGAGGTAGAAACTCCTATGCTGATTGGTTCCACACCTGAAGGTGCTCGAGACTTCATCGTGCCTTCACGCATGAACCCCGGCCAGTTCTATGCTCTGCCTCAGTCGCCCCAGACCTTGAAGCAGTTGCTGATGGTGGCAGGCTTTGACCGCTATTTCCAAATTGTGAAATGCTTCCGCGACGAAGACTTGCGTGCTGACCGTCAGCCTGAATTCACTCAGATTGACTGCGAAATGTCTTTTGTAACTCAAGAGGACATCATCCAGACATTCGAGGGTATGGCAAAACATCTTTTCAAGGAGTTGAGAGGCGTAGAAATTGAAGGTGATTTCCTCCGCTTGCCTTGGATTGAGTGCATGAAGCGCTTTGGTTCCGATAAACCTGATATGCGTTTCGGCATGGAATTTGTGGAGTTGGATGATGTTCTGAAAAAAGGCACCTTCGCTGTATTTGACGAAGCAGCCTACATTGGTGGTATCTGCGCTCCAGGTTGCGCCACATATACAAGAAAAGACATTGACAAGCTGACTGAATGGGTGAAGCGCCCACAGATCGGTGCCAAAGGTTTGGTATACGCCCGTGTACAGGAAGACGGCAGTGTGAAGTCTTCTGTGGACAAGTTCTACACACAAGAAGATTTGCAGGTGCTGAAGGAGAAGATGGATGCCAAGCCAGGCGACCTCATTCTCATCCTTTCAGGTGCAGATGCCATGAAGACGCGCAAGCAGCTTTGCGAGCTCCGTCTGGAGATGGGTGAACGTCTTGGTCTGCGCGACAGAAACAAGTTCGCTCTGCTGTGGGTGACAGAATTCCCCATGTTCGAATGGAGCGACGAGGAGCAGCGCTTGATGGCAATGCACCACCCATTCACACACCCTATGGACGAGGACATTCACTTGCTCGACACAGACCCTGCAGCTGTACGTGCAGACGCATACGATATGGTGTGCAACGGCATTGAAGTAGGTGGTGGTTCTATTCGTATCCATGACCCGAAATTGCAAGCTAAGATGTTCGAGATATTGGGCTTCACTCCCGAAAAGGCAGAGGAACAGTTTGGCTTCTTGATGAATGCATTCAAATATGGCGCACCACCTCACGGAGGCTTGGCATATGGCCTGGACCGTTGGGTGAGCATCTTTGCCGGTCTCGATTCCATTCGCGACTGCATCGCATTCCCTAAGAACAACAGTGGACGCGATGTAATGCTTGATGCACCATCATTTGTGGATCAGAAACAATTGGACGAAGACTTCATCGCACTCAATCTGCCCCAAGAACAATAAGCACATGACATTTTTCAGTCTTGGAAGTGGCAGTTGTGGAAACTGCTACTATCTAGCGACAGAGACTGACGCCATTATCATTGATTGTGGCGTCAGTCTGCGTCGATTCAAAAAAAACATGCTGGAATATGGTATGAAAGTAGGCAAAACTCAAGGCATCCTCATCACGCATGACCATGCGGACCATATCAAGGCGGCAGGAAAAATCAGCAAAGAATACGGTATACCTGTCTATGCTACATCCTTGGTGCATGAAGGCATGGACCGGAACTGGCAAAACTCAGTAAAAGTGCCAGAAGAGAATCGCCGTACAGTTGAACTGGGCGTTCCCTTCCAGCTTGGAGAGTTCCGTATCACAGCCTTCCCCATTCCTCATGACGCATCAGAAAACGTTGGCTATTACATTGAGGTAGGTGACTCCCGCTTCACGGTAATGACTGACGTGGGCGATGTGACAGACGAGGTGAGAGAGCACATCGGAAAAAGCACCCACTTGATCTTTGAAGCCAACTACGACGAGGAGATGCTAAAGTCTGGGAAATACCCTCCACAGCTCAAGGAACGCATTGCAAGCGGACATGGTCACTTATCCAACAAGAAAGCAGCTACTGCATTAGCGGAGAACATCCACGAGCAGCTGAAGAATGTCTGGTTGTGCCACCTCAGCGAAGAGAACAACCATCCTGAATTGGCTCGCAAAACCGTAGAGACTGTGCTGCGCAGTTATGGAATCATTGCAGGCACAGATTTCACGCTCGAAGTGTTGCGGCGCAAGATTCCGACCGGACCGTTCGTGCTTAATTCGTGACAAATCACCATTTCGTGAACTATTTTGGTGTTCGAAAAACTTAATTTAATAAAAATAAGTCGGTTTTCTCGAAAATAAAATGTATCTTTGCATAACTTTTTGACAAGATGGAAGCAAAGAAAATTCTTTTTATCAACACAGAAATCGAGCCATTCGTGGCAGAGAACCAACATTCGCTCATGGGGCGCATGATTCCTCAGGCCATACAAGAACTCGGACACGAAATTAGAACATTCTCACCCAAATGGGGAAACATCAACGAGCGTCGCAACCAGCTGCATGAAGTGATTCGTCTCTCGGGCATGAACCTCATTATTGATGACACAGATCACCCACTCATCATCAAAGTGGCTTCGTTGCCATCTGCCAAGATGCAGATATTCTTCATTGACAACGATGACTATTTCATGAAGCGTGGCATCCTGACAGACAAGGAAGGACAGGAGTATACGGACAATGCAGAACGTGCCATCTTCTATGTGCGCGGTGTGTTGGAAACTGTGAAGAAGCAAGGATGGGTACCAGACGTGATTCACTGTTACGGTTGGGCGGCAGCACTTGCTCCACTCTATGTCAAGAAGGCATATTATGACGAGCCATCCTTCCGCAGCGTAAAAGTGGTTATAGAAGTTTCTCCAAAAGAGTTTCAGAATGACCTTGGTGCAGAGAATGCCAAATTGGTTGATTACAAAGAAGCATCCTATGCCGACATCAAGGAACTTTGCGAAACATCCTTTAGCCATACAGATTTGCTGAAGATGGGTGTTAAGTTTGCAGATGGCGTTATTGTAGAGAACAATGACGTTGACCCTGCAATTATCGAATACGCGAAGTCGCTGAACCTTCCAGTATTAGACCCCGTTGAAGGTGATGCCTTCAAACAAGCGTATAGTGATTTCTACGAAACGCTATTTTAAGAAACAACATGAGATTTCCACATCTGTTTGTATTAGTCATAGCACTGGTTGCGTTGATGTCATGTGATGATGAAACCTCCACGTTAGGGGTTGACATGATGCCATCAACCGACATTGTCACCAAGAAGTACCAAACATACGACGTCTCCACAGAGTCATATGCCGTAGGTGATGCTGTATTGGCACGTACAAGCCTTTCATATCTGGGTCACTTCACAGACCCTGAGACTGGCACTACCATCAAGAGTGACTTCATGGCCCAGTTTCACTGCGATGAATCATTCAGCCTGCCAACAGTAATAGACAACGAATGCATACAGATGGACCTTCGCCTATTCGTAAAAGAATTTGTGGGCGATTCATTGGCTACGTTCAAGCTCAGCGTATATGAGCTGAACAAGCAACTGGACCCTAATGCTGACTATTACACAAACATTGTTCCTGAAGAATATTACGACAAGAGCACTAAACCCATTGCCACAAAGTGGTTCACATTAAGTGACCGCACGGTGACAGACTCAGCACGATGGGCAAGTGGCTATAATAACAACATTCGTGTCAGTCTTCCCGTTGATTTAGGCACCCAAATTATTCGTGATTACAACGAGAACCCAGACCACTTCAAGAACACTGTCACTTGGCTCAATAGTGGAAACCCATGCAGTAAGGGTTTGTATTTCAAATTAGAAAGTGGCGATGGTGCAATGGCATATATTGATGTTGTACAGCTTAATTTGTCATTCCGCTATTACGACAACGAATACAAGAAAGATACCATAGGAATGTGCTCATTCGCAGCCACAGACGCTGTGGTGGAAGCCACTCGCTTTGAAAACTTCAACCTTGAAAAGTTATTGGAAGACCACAGTGCCACTTATCTGAAGAGCCCTGCTGGTATCTTCACAATGGCAACTATTCCTGCAGAGCAAATTAATGTCAATGACACCATCAATTCTGCCAAGCTCACACTAACACGCTACAACGACTTAGTGGAAAGCTCTTTCAAATTAAACATTCCAAAGACGGTGCTTATGGTACGACTCGATGACTACCTAAATGGATTTTTCGAGAACTACCAAGTGAACGACAACAAGGAGTCCTATTTGGCAACATTCAATAGTGCCACAAACTCATACACCTTCCCCAACATTGCACATCTTGTCACCATCATGGCGCATGAAAAAGCAGAAGGAAAAGCCACAGAGAACTGGAATAAGGTTCTCATCATCCCAGTGGAGACGACAAGCGACTCAAGCGGTAAGATTGTAAAACTGAATCACGACTTCAGCATGAGTAGTGCACGCTTAGTTGGCGGTGACGCAAATGCACTTCAACTGGAAGTAATCTACTCTAATTTCCGCTAAGATAGAGATTCAACTTTGAAACGAATTTCATAAAATAACAGGAGGAACAGCTCACAAGCGGTTCCTCCTGTTTCTATTACATTAACCCTAAATTATTCAAAAGGCAACTTCATGTTCAACTTCAACAAGTTCGGTTAGACAAAAGTTGCCGCACAAACTTCATCATGCATTTCGGAGCTGTTCCACAAGAGGAATCAGCACCTTTTTAATAACCTTGTCATTCAATTGGTGCTCACCATCAAAACGAATCACATGGTCTGCCAAATAGTTCTTCTTGAACAGCGACTCAGCATTCGTTACAGAAGTGTCACGCAGTCCCACCAGGCACCAACAAGTTTCTTTCTCCTCCGAAGAAATGTTCTTAAACTGCTGACGCTCCATCTGATTATGGTGCTGAATGATATCCTTTGTAATCTTAAACGTCTTTGCGCCGTCATATCGTCCGCTAAAGAAATGATATTCACCCGTACGAAATGTCTTCGACATCGTTGACATCGTGAAAGCAGGATTAACCAGAATTCGTCTGAAAGAACGCATTTGCTGAGCATACATACCGCCCATACTTGTACCAATGATCAAGTCTGGCTGTTCCTGCTCACACAGTTCCTTCAGATAAGGCAGAGCCTCCACAGGATCAACTGGAATATCCGGAGCCACCACTTCGTCATTGGGCAATTCTCTTCTCAGAATCTCCACAGTTCCACTCGCATGCGAGGAACCAAACCCGTGAAAATACACAATTTTCATCTCTGTTTCTTTAAGAAAATTTCATGATCAATATTATTAGGGAATTCTTCCCGATAGTGTGTCACCATCAGCAGCGTTTTGTTCTTTCGCTGGCAGAACACCTCAATGACATCTTTCACCAATCGGCGATTCTTCAAGTCAAGTCCATGCAGGGGTTCATCCAGAATCAGCAATGAAGGATCCTTTACAAAAGCCCTTGCCAACAGCACCAACCGCTGTTCGCCACTGCTCAACTTCAGGAATGTCGTATCTGCTTTATCTCCGATACCAAACACATCCATCCAGAACACACACACTGCCCGCTGTTCGGGTTTCGGCTTACGATAGAGTCCTGATACGTCACTCAATCCACTTGCAACAATATCCACAGCAGGAATATCCCTCATGTAGGCACGGTGCATTTCAGGAGAGATGTAGCCGATATGCTTTTTGATATCCCAAATGCTTTCCCCCTTACCACGCTGATGACCAAAGAGTACTATATCATTCGCATAACTCTGTGGATTATCAGCACATACGATGCTCAGCAATGTCGATTTGCCCGCACCATTTTCTCCGCTCAGCGCCCAGTGTTCACCATTCATCACCGTGAAACTCAAGTCCTTCAAGATATGCCTTTCTCCATAGCGGATATTCACCTTGCGGAAATCAATTACTTGCCGCGTGCCTGGCTCTACATCACCATCATCCCCCTCCACATACGGCAAATTCAAAATGCCCTGTTCTTTCTCTATTGAAAGCATTCGAGTAGGCACAGGCTCACGGTTTTCACGATATTCAGCCAACGTCACCTTCTGCCCCACCTTCATATCTTTCACTTCCACCACATGAGTGATGAAGTCAGGAATATCGTCAGTCTTAGACAGCACCAGCACAACAGCCACATTCGTCTCACGAGTCAACAATGTCAAAAACTCCGCCAACTGTGCACGAGCCGTCACATCCAAACCAATGAACGGATTATCCATAATAAGGACTCTTGGATTCGTCAGCAAAGTCTTCGTCAGTTGAAATTTACGCAACTCACCACTGCTCAGCAAGATAACATGCTTGTCCAACAATTGTTCGAGATGGAAAATCTCAAACAAATGCTTTTTCACCTTCTCCAGTTCACGATGCATTTCCTCTTTAGCCGCAGCCTCCTGCTCCAATCGAGCCGCTTCCTGCTCAGGCGTCTCGTCACGCACCACAAACTTGTCAAACACAGATTGTCTCGTCAAGCCCTCCTCGGCAATTCGGAAAGACTCAGCCAACAAGTCACGCACAAGAGGAGTTTCCTCTATGTCATTTTGGTTCCAGCGTTGCTGATAATAATAAACTCCCTCATTCGTGCCATAAGAGTCACGAAAAGAAAGATACTTCACGTTGTCGCTCACCATCTTGGCCTTGCTTGGAGAGAAATCATAACGCACTCCATTCATAGGCATCAATGCACATTTACCTATCACGATATCCACCAGACGTGTTTTTCCGCTACCATTATCACCCACGATAGCCAATTGTTCTCCAGCTTGCAACTCGAAGTCAACAGGTGCGTTCATTCTGTACAACGGGTGGCGCACCTCCCCACCCTTTATTTCAATCAGCTTCTGCATGTTCTATACAATTCATTATCCTTTCAGCCTACAAAATTACGACATAAAAGCCACACACACAAACAAACACAAAAAAAACAGCTCCATCCCACACAGAGACAGAGCTGCCAGTATCTTTAAAAGTATTTCGACAAATCCTTTACTTGATGTCACTTACCTTAATGACATCCTTATCGTTATAATCAAGATTCTCGCCAGCCATACCCCAAATAAAAGTGTAATAGTAAGTGGCAGAAGCTGCGTGGATTGACCATTCTGGAGACATGATGGCCTGCTCATTGTGCAGCCACACCACACGGCTCTCCTGAGGCTCTCCCATCACATGACTGATAGTTTGAGTTTCTGGAAGGTTAAAATAGTAGTAAGCCTCAATGCGGCGTCCATGCGTGTGAGGAGGCATTGTGTTCCACACAGAGCCAGGTTCCAGCTGTGTCAGTCCCAACTGCAATTGGCAAGGACCTTCCTCCAGCGATGTGTTCACGATAAGCTGGTAGATAGTACGTCTGTTCGACTCTTCCAGCGAACCGAGATTACGCATCACCGTTGCCTTCAGCGATTGCACCTTGCCGTTCTTGCGTCCATCAAGGGTCACCCACTGCGTCTTGTAGTGCTTATGAGCAGTAGCCGAGTTAATGTAAAACTTAGCAGGCTTCTTAGGGTCCTTTGAACGGAAAATCACCTCTTGATTCGACTCAATCTCCTTGCCATTCTTATCCTTGCCAAGGTTACCGCGTCCAATGTAAAGTGCTTCCTTCTCTCCCAAAGGATATTCCACGCCATCCACAATCACCACGCCGTCACCAGCCGTGTTCACGATGCCAATCTCGCGGTTATGCAGGAAATAAGGAGCGCGCAGCTCTGGGAACGTCTCC
>Ga0326514_10000857_pt1 | contig 20079 bp, 21 predicted proteins | sample 3_2548_0518_D_FD_203653 | JGI IMG/M metagenome (GOLD analysis project Ga0326514, IMG submission 203653) | Bovine rumen microbial communities from UC Davis, California, United States - 3_2548_0518 | ecosystem: Host-associated > Mammals > Digestive system > Stomach > Rumen | place: USA... | reverse complement strand
CGTTCGCAGAGCCTCCAGAGGACGACAGCAGCCGGGATTCCGATGCTCATTGATACTTTTTCGCTATAAGAGTGTGTCATTCTCCTTTTGTTCCTCCTTCCTCCGCATCGACTCTTCGTTGTATTCCAGAATCTTTGCGATGGTGATTCCCGCCAGACTGGGATTGCAGAATCTGAAGATCACTCCGTATTTTCCTGACATTGTCGTGATGGACTTCATCAGTGCTACGCTGTCCATCGGCGGTTTCTTCGGCAGATAAGCGTTCTTGGCTTTCCCACGCTCTTTGAGGGACTTAATCTGATGGTAACGAATGTACCGTGGATTCTTCCATTTTTTGACATCGCTGATGGTGCGGATGTTGTCCAGATTCTCCACGAGGATGTACAGCTTGATGCCGTTCTGCTGTGCGAGGAGGCATTCATCTCTGAATCTCCCATGGTCACTGACGATATCCTGATACAGTTCTTGCATATCCCGCTTTGTGTCGATGGCTACCTTGTACGAACCAATGAAATCCATCTTCCGCACTGCGATACCACGTCTGGCCTTCCGTTCCATGACAGCCATGACTGCCGGAGTTCCCAGAACATAGTCACCTACGGGCAGAGGGGCCGGAACGATTTCATAGCCGTTGTCAGCAAACCATTTCTCTTTCTGGCTGTGCTTGCCTTTTTTCTGTCCTTTGTCGGATAAAATCACTGTCATTCAATCACCGCCCTAGTTGAAGGGGACGTCATCGTCCGTAGTGTTGTTAGGGACCGACATGAATCCACCGCTGTTCACTGAATTGCTTGGAGTGTCGCTGTTCTGAGCCAGACTCTGGTTCTGCTGCCTCCCGGATGAAACAGGCCAGATGTTGGAAATGTAGAACTTGTATCCGTAGACTGGCTGCCCGTTTCTGTTGGTGTAGTTGTGGGTGCGGATTGTTGCCTCAACAGTGACGACATTCCCTTTCTGGAAGAGGAATCCACACTTGCGGATGTAGTTCGCCGAAGAGCCATAGGCCTCAAGCCGGAAGAAATCGCCGACCTCTTCTTTCTTTTTGCCGTCAAAGTGATTGGTTGCTACCCGGACAGCAAAGCCTTCCGTGTTCTGGATGGGTTCTGGAACGTCCACAAGTCTCCCTGTGAAGATCCATCTGTTTAAATCAGCCATTTATGTGTTTGTCTCCTTTCGTAACGTCCACGACAACCCCCGCTCTGGCTGTGTACACGTCCGTATTTGCGACTTTAGATGCTTTGTCGATAAAATACTCGTCTTTCGAGTTATCACTGCTTAAATGGGCGAGTACGACGTTCTGGAGGGCATCATTGTGGTTAATCATGATGAAGGCACAAGCCGTATCCAGACTCATATGTCCCGTCAGTACGTGTTCTGAATTCGGTGCGTCCACATGGATTAGAGGTTCGTCATAGTTGGCCTCGATGAGCATATGGTTCAGACCTTTGAAGCGGTACTTGATATACGCTGTATCTGTCGCATAAATCAGCTTGCCCATCTCAGGGTGATAGATGAGGAATCCGTAGCACGGAACGGAATGTACCAGAGGGAAGGCCATCACCTGGAATTTGCCGAATGTCATTTTCTCCTGGATCTTCTTGCCAATGAATGGAGCAAATGTCGTGATTCCGGCATCAGCAATGGCCTTCATGTACCTTGCATGGTCTTGATGCTCATGTGTGACCAATAGTCCAACGATTTTTGACACATTGAAGTCGAGTGCCACCTTCACCCGTCCATATGGGATTCCGGCATCCAGTATCAGGCATTCAGTCTCGTTTTCGAGCAGATAGCAGTTCCCAGATGAACCACTCCCTACTACCTTCAGCTGCATCATTCGACCTCTACAGCCTCCACCTCGATGGCAGAATCGTCAAAGTCCTGAGAATTGGCTTCTTCAGCCTTGGCTTCCTTCGTGGCCTGATAGGAGTCATCCATCTGAAGGTTGGCTCTCTGTGCCATGCCGTCAAAATTCTTTTTGAACTTCTTGACTGCGTTATTCCGCAGTTTTCGAGTAATCATCTCTTCCTGAGAGTCTCTCCAAGCTGCGCTGATGTAGGGCAGTGCCTCCGCACATTCGAGCATATCGTCCAGGGTATCGCACTTACGCAGTGCCTCGTAGATGACCTCTTTCTTGGCGTTAATCTCAGCGATCTGGGCGTCCGTGGCATCGTATCGGTTCTTACAGACGCCGAAAGTCTCATTCATCAGATTATTCCGTACATGGGCGAAAAGATTCGTTTTCACGGAGTCACGCTCTGCAATGAGATACTGGACGCTGTTGTCCACAAGCACCACGGGATACACCACTCTGGCGACTTTCTGGGACAGTCCCTTCTCTTCCCACTCCGGCGGGGTGACCTCAAGTCCTCTGCGTCTGGGATAGACGAAATCATCGCCCTCATGGACCACCCAGACGGGCATGACACGCTTTACGTGTTCGCCGAAATTCTGAAGGATGGAATCATATCCATCGCCCTCGATGCCCATCTCGACCGTCTGCACCCATCCAGTCTTTGTTTTCTTGGACCTCAACTGGAAGTAGCACTCTCTGGGGAAAGCTGTCGCATTCAGCTTCAGCGAAGCACATCTGCCAACGATTTCTCGCAGATTGGAGATGTCGATGTTCTTGACGTCCTTGTCACTGGCCTTCACCAGTTCATAGATACTGGACATAGCCGACATTGCGCATTTCTTGCTGTAGTCATCCATGACCAGACCGCACTCTGTATAATCCTGTGCGACCATCTTGGTGAGCGTGTTCTGCCACTCACTGACGGCAGCGGGTCTTACCTTCGCAACCTGTGTATTTTCTGCCATAAACCCTCCTAAATCGGCTGAATCTGCATATCCGTATTGGATACGACAGTCAAGATATTCTGCGTATCAGAATCTTCGAGGAACGCTTGAATGTTCTTGGAATCCAGGCACTCTGCATTGTCCACAAACAGCGGATAGTGCTTTCCGTAGAAACGCTGTAAACCTTCGGCGATGTCCTTCTTGGCTCTCAGGATGAGTGCATTGTTCATCCCGGTATTGAGGTCCTTGCCATCGACTGTCGGTACGCATACGTTCTTGTACTCGCCGTTCTTCTGGTAATCGAACAGCCGGAACTTGACCAGACGGAAATGTTTGTTGATGCTCTCTTGGAGCAGCTCGTTTTTGTTCCGCTCCAGTACGGAAATCATGTAGAGGATGCGCTCTGCATCGGCGATGCCCTGTTCATACGCAGTCTGGCCTTTCTTGAGACTGGCAATCTTCGCATCAGTCTCCGCATTGTTTTTGCAGAGGACCTGCTTTCTGCGGATGTCATTCAGCTCAGCGTTAGCCTCGTCCAGTTTCGTCTGGAGTTCCGATACGAAGTCTCTGTCGATGGTCGCCACAAGTGCAGTCCGCTTCTCGATGGTTTCATCATGTCTCTTGATGAGTTCAAGAACGGCCTCCCCATCCTCAATGGATGCTGTATCCACGGATGGCTCTTTCCAGTTCAGTTCGGCTCTCTGCTTCTCGTACTCAGCCACAGCACTCTGTGCTTCCTCCAGAGACGCCTTGCATCTGCTGATCGCTCCCTTGATACGTTCAAGAAGAGTATTGAGAGATTCTTTTCTCTTCGTAAGATTGACTATTCCATCCTTCTGATTCGCATTCCATTCGCGGATGATTTCTTCCACCTTGTCGTCCGGCAACTCACGTCCGCAGTACGGGCAGATGGTGCTTTCGTTGAATGATGCGCTGTCAATGGTGGCGATATCATCATTCGTGTGCTTGAGTTCTGTCTCGCACTTCGTCAGCCGCTCCTCTTGCTGTTCGAGATCCATCGCATAGCGTCTGGCGTCCAACTGTTTGTTGGCAAGAAGGTTGGCGACTTCAGACATCTGCATTTCCCACTCACGATGCGCTTTTCCGGCCTCGTACTTCTGCTGTTCCCTGGCCTTCCTGATGTCCTCGTTCAGTCTGTCAATGTCTGCTGCCATGACGACCGCAGTGTGCATATCTGCACGGACTTTTTCGAGGTCTTTTGAGAAGCGTACGATTCTTTCCTTGGCGTCAGCTTCTTTCTTGGACAGGACGTCGTCAGATTCCACGACAGCTTTGCTCAGTGCCAGACCTTCGATTTTCGCCCGGAGCAATTCGCCATTCTTGCCGTAGACCTCACGAATCTTCCGCAGAGAAGCGTTCTGCATGGACTTGATTTCTTCCAGAGTGTATTTGTCGAGCAACTCGCACAGGCCATCGGTAGCTTCGTCCCTGGATGCGATCTCTTTATCCGTGATGGCATCGCACATACCGAAAAGGACTTTTCTCTGCTCCGTCTCTTTCTGCCCTGTGAAAACATTCAGATGGGACAGTGCAAGGAACGTGTCAGGATCTACTCCGTAGGCTTCCATTTTCTTCTTGAAATCACGCTCTCCGCACGGAACTGTGTTGACCTCGTATGTGTTGGACAGAGCAACAGTCTTCACGCCGTTGCGCTCCTTAACAGTGCGTTTCTGCTTCTTGGTCACAGATACCTCAGTGCCATCGATGTCGAGCATCGCAGTGACTGTGGGAGTACATTCCTCAACGCCAACCGGGGCGATTGCCGGATTACTTGCCAGAAGATAGTTCTTGTCGGCCCAGAGCCAGAACCATGCATCTGCTATCGTTGTCTTACCGGATGCATTCCGACCGCTGATGATGTTGTCTCCGTCATCGAAAAATATAGTAGTTGTATCAGGATAACATCCCTTGAAGAATGTCATGCTGATTGATTTGACTGTCATTCTCATGCGCATCTCCTCCTCTTATTAGTAGTCCCAAGGGGTTTTGTCTGCATCTACCACCACACCCTTATCCACACGCTCAACCGCTGTCCAATCCACTTTAACGATGCGCTCTGCGCTGTTCAGTTCTCTCAGCGTGGTGTCCGGCGTGATAGGCGTCAAAGCGTAATAGACGTGTGCTGATGAGTTCTTCATCACCTCGTCCAACATTACGATCTCCGCTGTAAACATTTAGTCCTCCTCTCCAGACTTCCCAAAGACCGTCTCCCTCGCAATCCGTATCAGACTGCTTGGGTCTTTAATCATCCCGTGGGCATTTTTCATTATCCATGACTCCAGATAGTTCCTCGTCTGGATCGCTGCCATCAGCTTCGTCTCATTCTCTTTGATGGTCTTGTAGCTTCGGATAAGCTGTTTCTCGACTTGCCGATACACGGCTCCCATTAGCTCTGTACAGCCATCTGCGTTAAGGACGGGAGGCTTTTCTACGTGTTCAAATTCTCTGCCGTCCTCCATGCCCTCGACCATGTAGATGAGCGCATTAGACATTGAAAGCTGTGACGGGAATACCTCGATGACCTTCCTCTCCTCGATTGGCGGGGCCTGAGTCCATCCCTTTGCCTGTCCACGATATTTCTTGTTCAGCTTCTCCCAGTCGAGGTCTGAATATGCTCCGGCGAACACAAAGCCGTGTCCATTGGTCATCCCTATGCGGATGATTTCATATGGCTTCTTGTCTTTCAGTGCTTCTTTGATTGTCACCATTCCCGGTGAAAATTTTTCGTAATCCTGCATTACTCCCTCCCATGCACCTCATTGGCGTAGATAAAAAGACTAAGCCATATCACGGAAACCACGAACACGATGATTGACATCCATGTATTCCGCTCCAACCCGGTCGATGCCCACAACAGGCTAGCACCTGCGAACCCCGTCAAGGCACTCATTGCGTGTTTCATCATTGTCCTCCCTCCTCACCAGTCGATACCCAAGGATGCCTTCCATCTTCTCGATTTCTCCCAAGGTTATCGTCTCTGGCTGCTTCATCTTCCGAAAGTACGTCCTGTCACTCCATCTCATCTTCACTGCAAAGCTGTGTGGAGAATCTCCCCTCAGAGCCATTTTGGACTTCACCAGACGTAAGACTGAAGCAGTAGCCTTTGCTTTTTCTTGCATTCATGGCCTCCAGTTCTTCTCGAATCCCGCTCACCTCAGCTACCAACTGTTTCAGCAGAATCAAGAATCTTTCCTGAGTGTGTTTGTCCATCAGCGCAACTCCACCTTGTCAGAGTGGAGCCATTTGCCCCATGTCCTTGTTCTGTTGCCCCTGGAATCCATCACGGATACCGGGTAGTCTTCGGCGTACAGTTCGCCAGTCTGAGGATTCCTGTGCGTGAATGTGTATAACTTTCCACCGTAGAAACCCATTCGTGCTGTTAATACGTTTGAATCGTTTCTGACCATTATTTGCCTCCTTCAATTTCGAAGTCGTTCGCAGATACCCCTAAGAACTTTGCGATCTTCACGATGTTTCCGAATGCCGGAGTGGCTCGTCCTGATTTCCAGTCGGATAAGGTAGATGGATAAATCCCCGCACCCGTGGCGACCTCGATGTCCTTGAAACCCTTCTCATTGCGAATCTTTTCATACTTCTGGTATCGGAGCGTGCTTATTCCACAATTTGTGAGTGCCATTAGTTACCTCCTTTCGTGAATAATCTCCTTGCAAATTTTCGGATATCCGTATATAATAGGAATTGCCAGAAACCATTATCACAGACACCGAAATTTCGGATTTTAACTTCGTATTTCCGAAGCCATGTATATACTAGCATGGCTTATTCGGTTTGTCAATCGGATTTCAGAATTTTTTTCTCGAATTTTTTTCCGAACACTTCGGAGGGTCATGTTATGTATGAGGAGTTTTCGAAATTACTTAAGGAGAGAGGAGTAAAGGCGTCAGATGTATGCAAGGCCACAGGACTTAGACAATCCATGATTTCTGATTGGAAATCAGGACGTTCAACTCCCAAAGCTGACAAATTGCAGTTGATTGCAGATTATTTTGATGTACCATTGGAGACTTTTACACCAAAGAGAAAGAAAATTGTCGCAGTGTTTCATCCAGTTGATAGCACTGAGGAGCGAAAGCCAGTATCATATCAGAAAAGCGATCTATTATCATCGACTCCGAAGGATGTTCTTCTGCGCATGGTAGAGGAATTGCCGGATGGATACCCTGTTTATTATCCTGATAAGGAGACTGCGGAACTGGCACAGGCCATATTCGAGAATCCAAGTCTGAGGGTACTGTTTGACGCTGCCAAAGATTTGACGCCGGAGGACATTAGAATAGCCGTAGACATGCTTAAACGCTTTAAGGAGACGAATCCAGATGGATGAGGTATATATTTACATTGTGAAGCTACCGCCCCGTATAAAGGCTTTTACGGCCCCCTGTGCGGACGGATACACTGTGTATATCAATGAATCTCTGAGCGGAGAAGGTAGAGTGAAAGCATACAACCATGAACTGCGCCACATCAGGCGTGGAGACTTTGAGAAAGACGATGTGCAGAGGATAGAGGCAGAGACGCACTCCGAATAAAAACAGAAACGCACCCAGGAGAGGAGGATGACCTGGATGCGCTCTGCGTCAAATGAAAAGGAGGGAACTATGCAATGAAAAACTCTAATTTGCAGTTCGCTTGCATTATACCGCATCCCTCTGAAGATTAACACTCGTTTTTGAAGGGAGGTGAGGAAATGGCAACTGTTCCGAAGAAATTGCCGTCCGGGAACTGGAGATGTCAGGTATCATACACCGATAAGGAAGGGAAAAGACGGTACAAGTCCTTCACGGCAAAAACCAAGAAGGAAGCCATGTTTGCTGCCGAAGAATTTGAGATAGAAAAGGAACGTTTGGCAGATGTGCATAGATGGACACTGGGCGAGGCGATGGATAACTACATCGAACTGAAAAAGCCAGTTCTGGCAGCTTCGACCATCACAGGATACAAGCGAATCCGCAATAATTGCTACCCAGACCTGATGGAAGTGCAAATGGCGAAAATCACAGAGGATATGCTGAACGATGCCGTCAGGAAGGAAATGCACAGGACATTGAATGTCCACGGGAAGCGGAATCCAGAGATCGCGGGGAAGACGCAGTCTCCGAAATCCATCAAGAACTCCATGGGATTTGTGCAAACAGTCATCAAGTGGTATATGCCCCAGAAATTCTACAGAGTAGACACTCCGAAGGTCGCTAGAAAAATCCGAACTCTGCCGGAGCCGTCGCTGATTTACGAAGCGGTCAAAGGCACTGAAATCGAACTGGCTGTGCTTCTTGCCATGTGGCTGTCGTTTACGATGTCAGAAATGCGTGGTTTGACGAAATCCAAGAGCATTGATGGCGATTATATCACGATCCGTGAAGTTGTCGTGTATACGGACGGACAGGACGTCAGGAAGGATATTGGAAAGAATGACATGAGAAATCGACGGCTGAAGATGCCACCCAGAATCAAGGAACTGGTGGACGCTGTCGAGGGAGACGTGCTTGTCCCGTATTCGCCGTCCGGGATTCTTAAGAAATTCAAGCGGTATGTCGCCAAGGTCGGCATCACTGACATGACCTTCCATGACCTCCGGCACGAGAACGCATCGGTGATGGCAAGACTCCAAATCGCCGACAAATACGCACAGGAGCGAGGAGGATGGAAGACCGATTATATTATGAAAAAGATATATATGGAGACGTTCTCAGAGGCACGTCAAGAGGTGGATGAAAAGGTAGACAATTTCTTCTCTGAGATAGTTGGATGCACGAATGGATGCACAAAGGCTCGAAACACTAGTGTTTAAGCGGTCTGGCGTAGGGTTCGATTCCCATCAGCCGCTTCAAGTTTTAACCACGCAATAGCGTGGTTTTCCTTATTTTAAGCCACTTTTGAACATGGCGACTGCCACTAGATGGCAGTTTTCTGCCACCAGATTGCACCCCCATGATGCACGAAATGATGCACGAAATTAGCACAAAAATAAGGCCGGGAAATTTTCCCGGCCCATTTGCTTATGCTATGTGTTGTCTATAGGCAGAAGATATGTTGCTCTCGCTCGTATAGACGTATTCCATTGTGGTATTGATATTGCTATGTCCTAGCAACATCTGGATTTTTTGGATGTCCATGCCCCTGTCTGCGAGGCCTGTCGCCAAGGTTCTGCGGAATCTGTGCGGATGGACGTTCGCCACCTTCGCTCTGTCTCCTATCTTGTTAAGGATGTGCCTGACGCCTCCCGGGTTAAGTGGATTCCGTTTCTCATTGAGGAACACCGCTGTGGAGTCCACTTTTCTTTCGTCCCAGTAGGCCATCAGATGCCTCATGGCAACAGGTGTGGTGTATACGATTCTGCCCTTCCCGCCTTTACCACATCTCACATGGACAGACAGCTTCGTCCTGTCGATATCACCGACCTTCATGTTTGAGAGTTCGGCAACACGGACGCCCGTGGTGAGAAGGAATTCGACCAATGCCCTTTCCCGTTTTGTCTGGCAAGCCTCCCGCAGCGCATCGATTTCGACATCGGAGAACGGGATCTTGACGAGGTCAGGGTACTTGACTGGATTGACACTTGCGCATGGATTCTTCGTTATGACATCCTCATTGGTCAGCCATTGGAAGAATGCGGAGATGTTCGCCCTGGTATTCTCTACAGAGCGGTCTGACAGGCCACGGGATTTCTCGGTCGCCAGAAAATACCGAATATCATATGCGTCCATGTCAGGAAAGTTTTTGCCGATGCACTCAGCTAACTTCTGGCACGTCCTTCGATATTGATATGCGGTACTCTTGGCCTTTCCATCCACGAACAGGCAAGCGCAGTACCTTTTCAGCAGAGTCTCGTTTAGCGTGTCATATGGAATGACCTCTCTGCAAACTTCGGTCACATCGTAGTTTGACAGCACTTTTATCAGTGCTACGGATACCATGGAGATGGTTTCGCTTGTCAGGTTGTGAGCCAGGATGCCCTCCACCTCAGTTACGATTCTCGACTTTAAATCTGACATCTATACCCCCTTTTTCTCTTGAAAAGACAAGGAAGGCATGGTAGTATATACCCATACCTGCCGTAGCCGTGTGTGTTGATTGGGAAGTCGCCACACGGCTATTTTTTGTGCCAGATTAAGGGTAGCATTTTTCGCAGACCCAAGTCAATGGATATCTAACTTAAGGAATGAAGGATTTGCGGTTTATAAGTTCCCTTTAAGTTAGTCGCCCTCAAAAGAGGGCATTGCTACATTATAGTTGGATTCCCGTCTGGGTACATTCGGCATCACCTCTCCGTTTCCTTTAAATCACGAATAATCTGTGATCCCTTCGGTTGTTGCAATATCAATTCCTCTTTCAAAATATCTGATAGCATCACTTTCAGTATAAACTGTCCATACTCCAACGGTTATGTTATTTTCGTGTGCTTCGCTAATGATCGCATCAGTTAAATTAGTGCCGACCTGTAATCCAAGCATTACATTTTTATACTGTTTTGCCGTGTTCAGAATTGTTTCATATGTTGTGTCTCCGGCATAACCATTAAGCATGCAAGGAACGATTGATTCTGTATCGATTCCTCTGATTGCGTTTAACAAGGATTCCCAGACTATAAACACTGAATTGTATAACATGCCGTAATCTTTTACCATGTCATACAATCCCTGCAGATTTGTCACGCCTTTAATTTCGATAAACGCAACGCATCCATACGTTTTGCAGATGGAAAGATATTCTGCAAACGTTGGTATTTTAAGATTTGGGTATTGATCAATATGTTCGCCTGTGTCAATGTTCAACGCTTCAATCTGTGCAAGTGTTTTGTCTCTTACGTTACCAGTGCCGTCTGTTGTTCTATCAACTGTTGCATCATGGATGCATACGAAATGCCCATCAGATGTTTCATATACGTCTGTTTCGATTGCCCACGCACCATTCTGTCCTGCATTCCTGAATGCTGGCGCAGAGTTTTCCGGAGCTTCTGACTGTAAACCTCTGTGAAGCATAAATTTTGGACGAGATGAGAACATGAACGGTTTATTCAGTGAAATATTCTGTACTGCATGCGGTTGTTCTGTTGCTTCAAAAGTGACAGCCTTAATGAAGTCAAACCACCAGTATGACCAATAATCAACCACTGAAGATTCTGAAACCTTCGCAATAATGAATTTGAATGTCGTTCCTGCTGGGATTGCATAAGTTCCCTGTATCCATCCGCTATCACTTGAAAACTCGCCGTCAACAAAGATATGAAAGCCTACTCTATAGCCGCTTGCAATTCGGACAGTAACGTCTGTGTCAAACTGAAACATACTAAGGAATACTATTCTGTTGAAACTATACAATGCAGGAACTCCGCCCGACATAGAACCGATTATGCACTGTCCTAGTGGTATTGTCTGCGGTTTAATAGACACCTCGCTTTCGCTTGTCATCAATTCAATATAATCATTTGTTTTGAACGGAGGCTGAATATAAAACCCGTCATGTACCTGTTCCAATGTTGGCACAGATTCGCCATTTTTCGGCGTGAACGAGAATGCAACATAACTATCCACTGTCGGCATGTATAAACGCTGTTCCCGTTCCAGCCAGTTTTTAGATTCATATGTAACGCCATCGACGCTAATAAAGATATTCCCTCTGAATGTGCTATTAGTAACAATAAACTGACTATATGCAGGAACTTTGATCGGTTTACTTCTACGTGAATTTAAAAGATTCCACTGACTGTTATTTTCTGCAAGTTCAGAGTTTTCACCGATTGAGTATGCGCCGTTTTCAAATGCAAGACGAATTCTGCGTTCGTCAATCGTGTAATAAACATCGTTTATTGCGCTCTTTAAGTCACCGACACTCTCGCTTAAATCTTCTCTTAAATCAGCGTCGGCTTCTTCTCTGGCGGTCGCTTCAGCGGTCAGCGCAGTCTGGTCAGCCTTCAGTGCGAGAGCTGCATTGATGGTCGTCCCCTGTGCTTCGATGGCATCACCAACGGCTTTGGCATCGGCAAGCTTGCCGGACATCTCCAAGGTATCGTCGATGAGATTCTCCTGTGTTATCTTTTTAGTGCCGGAGGCAGTGTCAATGACAAACGCATCTGCGCTATCAAGCTGTGTCTTCTCGGCAAGATTAAGTATGGTTGTTTTTTGTATCTCAGCCATTCCTCAGTCCTCCATTACTTCTTGTACTTCTTGGCGGCTTTCAGTGTTTTTCTTCCGAAAACTCCGTCATCCGTAACGCCAAGAATCTTCTGTGCGTAAGCCACCGCCTTTGCAGTGTCTTCTCCATATTGCCCGTCAACCTCTGTCTTACTTCTCTCGCCGCTGTTAATCCAGTTCACGAGCATCTGAATCCGCTTTATCTGCGTGGGATAGTTCGTCAGCGTGGTGATTCCGTCACCTTCCTGGAAGTACCCACGTCCGTTATCAAGAACAGGCCAGTCTCCCTTGTATCCTGTCTTGGTAGTTGTCGCAGTTGTCTTCTTGGGAGCCGGAAGTGCCGGGACTTCATACACCCATTCCACATGACCAATCTGCTCTGGACGGTCAGGGTTATTTCCTATATAAAGTATAGGGTCGCCGACCTTCAGCACCTCTGGATTAAGGATATGCCCATCTTTGATTTTCACAGGGACATCCTCAAAGAGGTCGCTCTCATAGATAGCTGCCGTGTTGTAATACCAACCGAATCCCTTGCATCCAATCTTCTCGTAGGTTGCCATACCAGAGGAGGAGCAATCTGAGTAATAGCGACCATTGCGTGGTCTGTAGACGTACTGTCTCAAGTCCTGAGAATAGATGTTTCTGCCAAGGATCGTCTCGTAGGTATCATGGAATTTGACACGCTGTGCGTCCGTCATGGCCTTGAACCGCCGTACTGCGATGACTCCCTTGCGCTTGCCATTTGGAGCCTTCTTGGTGTATCTGGCACTGTTGTACTCATTCAGTTTCTTGATAGTCGGTCTGCCGGAGCCGTGTCCGCAGATAATGATATCCGACTCTTTGACTGTTACAGTCTCGACAGCATTTGTCCGTGTCTTAAACCATTCCTCAGATTTCGTACCAGTCAGTCTACTCAGGTCACAATCGCCGCTGATTCCAGGACATGAACCTTTGTCGGTGAACTGGTGGAAATCTACACCGCTGTGAGGATGGTATTTCGCACGATATGTGCCGTCATTCTTCCCGTATCTTGATTCCCACCAAGCGCAGTCTTCGGAGCGTGTTGTAATCGCTTCTCGAAGGTCGCTGTACTGCGAATGTTGGGTATAGAGCATGGTTTTGTAGCCTTTGCTCTTCGTCTCTGCCGTCAGCCATTTCATCGCACTGCGTACATTCGCTACGGGATTATTCAGTTCTGCGTCCAGAACATATCCAACGAATAAAGGCCCAACCTTTTTCTTGCAAGTCTTCACAAGATACTTGGTCTGAGCCAGTTCGTTGCCTTTACGGAGGAATGTATAGATCCAGTACGGGATACCATATTCCTCGCATTTATTGATGTATTCAGTTAGTGTAGAGGAGACAATGCTTGTCCCCTCTGTGCCTTTGAATATCAGGAACGGAATATTCTTTGACAGTTCATACCACGATTTGACATTGTCGCCGTGGTAAATGTCAGGGTAGTATTTCGCCATAGCTTATTCCTCAGTCTTCATCTGCTTGAAAATCTGATTGACTCCAGTCGCTGCCAAACCAGAAACGATTCCGACCGCAATCGCAGTCACGATATGCAGTCCCGCCATCTCCGGCATCTTCGTGAAGTAGGCCACGACGCCCAAGGCTGCGCCACACAGTCCCATGATAGCCGGAATCCGCTCATCCGGTACAACCGTGGAGGACTTGCACCACATACCGATGAGATAGCAGATAACAGTGATCGCAGCTACGCTTGCAATTCCGAAAGAATCCATCATGACTTCTTTTCTCCCTTCTCAAAATGGTTTACTCTGTCTCGCTCTTCAGCTTTCTTTGCATCGTTCCACTTTTCCATCGTACCCACTAGAGGTAGCCTGTTATACGCCTAATTCTCTCGAACTTGACGCCATCACCAAGGCCAATCATCGGAATCACCTCCCTTCACAGGAACTTATGTTCCTCGACTAGTTTCTGATAGGTATCCTTAATCAGCTTCGTTGACATCACAGTCTTGGAGTTTTTGAAGTTTGGGTTAGCTTGACAGTATTTCTCGTATTTGTCGCAGTCTTCCAAAATGTCGTCAAAATACTCCTTCGAGTGGTGGACTTCGTTGTACAGTTCATCTGCGAATCTCAGGATATGCGTCCTAGCTTGTAACGCTTTGTCCTCTTTCGCCTGCCGGTCGATATCATCCACTTTCTTTGTGATGTTGTCCAGTTTTGTCTCGATGTCTCCGATAATCACCTTACGAATCCATCGCAGTACCGAACCCCAGGGATCTAGTTTGATTGGAGCAACTTGTATCAGTGTTATCGCCCCAACCAAAGTGAACTCAGGATGGTGCTGTATAAATGCCAGAACCACGTCCATCATAGGCATCACCTCGCTTTCGTGTTGGAATATGTCTAGATACGCACCATTCCTTTAATATTCCCCGTGTACATGAACATCAATGACGCACGAATTTGTGCCACTGGCTGTACCTAATCCGTACAGCTTGATTTGTGATGCGGATACGTGTGTGATATCGGAACTTATCGCAAAGCCTGTTCCTATCTTCCATGTGGTAAAAACGGAGTACGAATTGGCTGTTGCACCAACGCATCCCGTGGGAAGATTCAGCGTCGTGGTGTACCCATAAAAGCCGTTTGATGTTATGTAATGTGTGAGCGAAACACTGACGCGTTTATACGCATCAAAGTAGCCATCGTCGTATTTATACCAACGCCACCCATCATTCCCGCCTGTTGCTATGCATGAAACCTTATGGTAACTCGCCAAACCTCGAAGAGACGCCTCTTCATTCCCATATGCGTCTACAGCGTACACGTCGTCATATGCATAAAGGCCATTCGTATTGATGGACGGGAAAATCTCCATTCTCGTTACGCCATGTTGGGAAGTCATGCCGACAGTCCCTTCATATGTACCATCTTTGATTGTCAGCGCATCTGCACCAGTGCCATTTGTGGGTTTAGTGACGACAACACCGTCCGTATCGTTGACCTTTACATTGCGACCAGACGCCTTGCCGATTGTCGCACCGCCAGTCCCAAACGAAGCCAGTTCCGTAGTCCCGTCTGTGTCGTAAAACTTCAGAGAGCCACTCGCCAGAGCCATAGCAAGTACACCAAGCGCATAAAGGTTTACGCCAGAGGGGCCGAAAATAGCTTGTAGCCTGTCCTCTGGGCTGCGTGTGGAATCTGGCGTGAAGAAGCTGAGTCCATTTGCTGTCAACTGCATTGCGAGGATGTTGTTGATATACTGAGCAATTCCCGCTCTGCCGTAAGAGGCAATCAGATTCCCAACGGCTTCAGAGGCCTGTGAACAGTCATAGAAGTTTATAGCTGCGTCAGACGGGCCGGATCCAGTCCACGAAGAAATTACCTTTCCATTCCGGCGCATGATAGTTCCTGTGGGTGCTATCGTCTGAGAATTGCCAGTCGCCGTAGAGCCTTCCGTATCGGAGACGTGCGCTCCGTTGTCGTCATACCAGAAATGGCTTTCCACTCCCTCTGCAATTTCCTGTGCAGTTCCGGCTGTTTGCGATGCCTGGGACGCCAGTTTCGCAGCATCTGCGACCGCCTGATTCCCAAGGTCGAGGATGGGGTCGCCATAGAGGATAGAACCATCCCGGTATGTGGTGACTACTCTTGTCCAGTAGTAGTCTCCTTCCACATAGGTCGGAACAGTGGTACTCCATTCAGTCACCCTGATATCCTCAAAGGTTCCTCCGGCGGGGATTTCTCTTGCGCTTGCCAGACAGTATTCCCTGACGATAGATACCACCCAAGAAGCACGTAGATCCCTGTTCAGTTCGGCGAAAGTCTGTGTGTTCTGGTCGTTGACGATTTTCTGGTCATTCATGAATCTCGTCAGAGGACCCGGAGGATTCGTCTTATCGGTCGCATCATAGCTTCCGACAGCTGTCACTGTGGTAGTCAGACCACCATCAAATTCATGGACGATGCTCATGCACGGAGTGACAATCTGCTTCGCAGTGTTCGCCACAAGCAACTGGTCGTCCTGAGTGGCGATGTATTCACCCGCCTGAGTGGCAAGTCCTACCTCATCACGTTCCCATGTGCTACCGAAGCATACCCAGTCGATTGGTTCGAGGAGGTAGTTGCCCATCCATGTGACCGATGCCCCGTAATATGCGAAACCGATGATATTGCCCTTGACGGCATTAAAGATGGCCTGAGTCATGTATTCATTCGTCATTTCGAGTTTACGGTCGCTACCTTCCTCGTAGACGATGCCAGGGGTCACCACACCTTCTTCATCTTCAGTGTCTTCTGTGACCCGTACCTTCAGACCATTAAATGTTGTCACACCGCCATCTGTGGTCGGCTGAGTTTTCACAAGGTCAGGATGGATGTTCAGCACTTCGCCGTTTGCGCTGTTGTAGCTTTCGATGACTATCTGTCCCTGTGGACTCGCATAGGCATATCCCATGCAAAGGCTTGCAATCACCTCAACTAGTTCTCGGCACGTAGAGACTTGAATCTTTTTCGCCGGAACCATGCCACCGATGGCAGCTGCCCTGATATCAAAACTGCACCCAGACGCCAGACTGGCCTGTACCAGATACTCGCTGATGGTGGACGTGTCCGTAATGAACTCATAGTTCATAGGAGTCTCTAGCAGATAGAGCATATAGTCCACGGCAGTGAATGTCGTGGTATCGAACTGGATGCTCGGTTTCTGCACCACGAATCTGCCCATCTCGGTGACTGTGGAAATTGTCTGCCCTTGAGAGTCTTCGCCGGAAATAGTGAACCGGGGGATGATTTCCATCCCCTCGGTAATCGCAGTAGTCCGCACGAGGGTCAACTCCACGGAGCCGGAATACGTCACACCAACGGCAAATTCATTGTCGCCACACGAGCCGAATGAGAATCTTGCGTGTTTGACTTGGACGTCCAGTTCCTGATTATTCGCATCGTACAGCTTCAGTTGGAAGTGTCGCCCATCTGAATTGAGCATTTTCTTGTAGGCATCGCCCATACTTCTCATGGATCTATACCTCCTACTTCTCTACAAGCTGTACCTTCACGCCAGTATGGTATCTGATGCCATTCGCCAGAGAGTACATGGTTCTCGGAATATTCGCAGTGTAGACTGTCTTCTCTTCCCACGCACTTGCGCTAAAGTCTCTATAGCGCACTTTGAAAAACGCCCCCGCTTCTTTCAGTGTATCCCGCAACAGTTGGGCGTCTGAGAAAGAAAGAGGAGGCATCGTCAGGTCGATGGTCGTCTTCCAATCCACGATGTCTCCCGTCATAGCACCATTTGCGCCACGGCCCGTATTCGAACTCCAGACCGGCTCATCAGCTATTGCCAAACCGCCATGAGCGGGAGCGGGCATTGTTACCCAGTTCCCACTCTTATTTTTAATTTGCCATACAGCCATGTCTAATCACCGCCCTATATGTTGAATGCGGGTTTGCCCGTAGTCGCTGTGTATCGGTTCGCCTGTGTCTGCACCACTCGGAAGATTCCGGCGGGGTCAGGCGAGATAACGAATGTCGGATTCGTACCCTGAGTATTAGCCAGTGCCTGAGTCATGCCTCGCACCACCGCAGTGTACATCACGGATGCCATCTGGCTCTGGTTGAGGACTTCAGTCCTGCCATTGATATGGCCTACAGCCTCTGCTCCGGCTTCTCCGGCTACGAAGAAAGTCCCTCTGTTAGGAGAGCCACCCGTAGCGAACTGAGGAATGTTGTGCCATGCACCGCCGTAGAAAGAACCTCCATTCGCTCTCAACGCATCCATAACCCTTTTAAGGTTTGCCGGAGTGGGGTTCTTCATGGCGGCTTCGTATTTGGCGACAGCGTCTCTTGCTTTTCTCGGAGCATCCAGAGTAAGCGTTACTGTGGATGTCTTTGATCTCGGAGCGTGTCTGATGGCATTCAGAGTGTCCCGGATTGTGGATGCCGGACCCGTCAAACTGACGTTAAGAGTAGCTTTACGCTTATTCTTGGACGCCTTCTTACTCAGACCATTGAAGCGATCCATAAAGGCCTTGAATGCGCCCTTGGGGTCAGATACGGCAGTACCGACAGTAGCGACCGCTCCTTTGGCTACGTGAGCGAAGTTCTTTTTTAAGTTCACCCAAGTGGCTGCTTTCTCATTACCTTGCATGGATGCAGTGACGTTCTTGTCCTTCGTTTCGTCATATTTCTTGACGGCGTTCTTGTAGGAAACAGTCTCATCAGCATCGAAGGTAACTTTGAATGCACCTGACACACCGCCCCACAAATCGACATCACCCTTGACGCCAATCTTTTCCTTAACCTTCTGAGGCAAGTTGTTAATCAGCGTACTCAGTTCATCGAGGATTGGTTTGAACAGTGGCTCAAGAACTTGCTCGGTTATGCCTTTGCAAGCCTCCTTGAAGATGCCAAGGAACGCACTGCTCATCTTGCCACCATACTCTTCTTTCTTGCCCTCGAACCAGTTGGTAATCTCAGTGCCAAGTCCAGAGAACACACCACCAACAAATCCGAAGATTGCTCCGGGGATTGCTGCGATGAAATGTCCGGCTTTCAGCAGAATGGACGCCCAATGAATATTGCCAATGAATGTCCCTATGGCTTCTCCGGCATCATGCCATTCGGTTTTCTCCAGTGTCGTTGTGAACAGGTCGAGGATACCCTCGATGACGAGGCTAACCGTCAGTCCAAGGTCTTTCCATTTGACTGTCTTGAAGAATCCATTGAAGCTGTTTGCGATAAATTCGCCGACCTTCTTCCATTTCAAGTTCTTTGCGAACGATTCAAGGCCAAGGATGCCAGTGTTAATGGCTTCGCCTATCGTTTCACCGATAACAGTTCCTAGGTTCTTCTTGTTCTCGCCCTTGCCGACCTCGCTCTCCACGAAGCCGTTGATGAATGTAGCGGTGGATTTACCGATTTTCTGAGCAGCTGCCTGGATCTTGCCCCAAGGGATGCTTTCGAGTGCATTGCCAAGTTTCTCGCCGACAATACGTCCGACCTCGGTAAAATCGGAGTTCTGCCAAGCGTTCTTAACCATGTTGGCGAAGTTGGAAATGCCAGTATTGACAGTCTCTGTCGAGAACATTCCCGCACCAGACGCACCGCCACCACCGCCTCCTCCACCGCCGGACCCGCCAGAACCAGAGGAGGAATCATTGTCATTCAGCTTGTTGATTTTGTCGAAGGACAGCAGTGTTTTCTGGAGTTCCTTCGCTTTTTCATTCGCACCAGAGGCAGCGTCCCCTGCACCAGAGGCAGCTGCGGAAAAGTCCTGTGCTTTGTATACGGCTTTCTGCCAAGATGTCTTGCCAGTCAGCGTGGCAAAGAACTGAGCGACAGCATTGATACCATCCATCAGCTTGCCAATCAGGAAGTTAAGGATTGGAGCGACATAGTTCAGCACTGGAGCAAAAGCAGATGCCAATCCATTCTTAACCTGAGTCAGTCTGCTCTTCAGCATCGACAGGCTTTCGTTGGTTTCAGCATTCACCGAAGCCAGATTTGTGAAGCCTTCAGCAATCGCTCTTCTCAGCGCACGAACCAGATAGAACAGTGTTCTGAAGCCAAGGGCATATCTCATGATACCAGTCAAGCTAGTACCGACAGCATTCGTAAGTCCGCTGAATGCGCTCTGCCCCGCTTTTGCGCTACGCCCTATCATTCCAAACGTAGCTACGTTCAGAACGCCCTTTAAGGCCTTAAACGGAATTCTCAGTATTTGGTTTGCGAATCCCTGGAACGGACTTGTGACTACGTTAGCCACATGACCAAGCTTCCGCATTGCACCGCCAAACATACTTGCGCCGTTTGTGGCAATTCTCCAAGGGAGATTCCTGATGCGTGTACCAAGTCCTTCGAAGAACCCTGTCGTACTCTTCAGCGAAGTAATCTTCCCGGACGCCTCCTTCGCCGACTCGAAAGAAGTATTCATGGCGACAGATGCCAGTTTCGCTTTGCCGGACATAGCCTCAAGTGCTGCTGTTGCTGCTGTTCTCAGTTCGGAGAAAGCACTGGTAGCCTTGTTTGTAGTCTCTGCTGTCGTATCGAGAGAGGACTCTGTCTGCTGATTTTCAGCGAGGTACTGCGCCCAGTTCTCTTTGTACTCCGCTCTTCGTGCTGCTGTT
>Ga0326514_10000856_pt1 | contig 20080 bp, 28 predicted proteins | sample 3_2548_0518_D_FD_203653 | JGI IMG/M metagenome (GOLD analysis project Ga0326514, IMG submission 203653) | Bovine rumen microbial communities from UC Davis, California, United States - 3_2548_0518 | ecosystem: Host-associated > Mammals > Digestive system > Stomach > Rumen | place: USA... | reverse complement strand
CGATTGTATCAACGATAACACTCTTAAACTGCTCTTTTACGGCGTCCTTTTTTAATTCCCGCACCACCTGCTTCATTTCACCCCAGGAAGTAACGTCCTGCACAATGATGCCGGGCAGAGCGTTGTAACCTTTCTCAAATGCAAGAAGCAGGGGCTGGGGCATCTGAGAAGCGAAAGTCGTCTTACCAGTTTTTGCTTCACCGTAAATGTATGTAATATATCCGCTTAAATCTCGACTAACCTGATGTGGTTTTAGACTCAATAGATCAATTGCCATTGCTATTCCTCCTTATCTGGTAATACTGGGAGTACGATTAAAAATCGTACTCACCAGCAGGAGTGTTAGCAATTCGGGAAGTAGCAGCACCGGCCGCCTTAGCAGCAGCACGCTGGCCAGCCTCTTCCTTGACAGTGGCCAGCTTGGTGTTACGATCACCAACAGCCTTGTCGAACTCGGCTTCGGTGATAGTGCCCTCGTCATCCCATACATAAGGATCAGGGATTGCGCCACCAACAATAAAGGAACGAGTGGAGCGCTGACGCTCGATAATCTCGGTTTCACCAAACGCATTTGGCTTCTCCTCATGATAGACGGTGGTGATAGCCTCTTCAGGACCCCAAACCTGAGTTACAAGAGGATTCTTGGAGTTGATATCCATACCCTCGAAATATTCGATAGCCTTGGGATTCGTAACGGTCAGTTCCATAGGAACAATCTCATTACGGAAGTTCCACGCAGCCGCCTTTAGCTTGAGGCACTCAGGAGACTTGGTCTCTTCGTCGGCTTCAACATGAGTTGCCTTAGTGATGACAACATCAACGGTATACTTGTTACGAGCAAAAGGATTCTGCTTGTTAACCGGAGTCATGGCAGAAGGCTCAATGAAGTGGATGAAGCCACCTTCATTACGAACCTGAGAAACGATTTCCTTACCACCCTGGGGTAGGAAGTCATTTACCGCAATCTGAGTGTCGATGCGCACAAATGCAGCTTCGTCACCAGCGGCCATGAAAGTCTTGCGCTTGCCGTCAATAATCTCCTTCAGAGCGTTCCAGGTGCGGCCCTGTCCCTGAGAGGAAACAACATAAGTATAGTAAACGCGAATGATATTGGTATGCTTCGAATCGGTCGCAATCTGAATATCACCGCGGATGTATTCGGTACCAGGTGTCTTGGATGAATTTCCCGTCACACGAACTTCCAGATTCTGATCGTAAAGCTGTCCTTCAAGATGATAAGTATTAACCATTTTACGCATAATCTTTATCTCCTATCTATTCTTTCTTAAAATCTTGTATTTTTATTATCCCTTAATTTTTGTGAGAAGTCAATCTTCCCACGTGACGGCCTTGCCCTTCTGAGTAATCTCATATACCACAGGGTCAGCGCCAACCTTTTCGACATAGCCATCGGTTACTAGCTTACGCATGGCGCCCGATACTGTGCGAGAGGAAACCGTAATCTGTTCGGCAATTTCCTTACTCGTATAATGGGTACCAACTGCCTGCTGCAAGAATTGCAGAATCATTTTGCCATTATCCGTGAAGGCGGGCTTTTCCTTCTCCTTGGTCAATACCAGGCCATTCCAGTATGAAGCAACATCCTCTGGCATGTCGTCAACATTCACATTCATTGTAATCCACTCGATAAACTTCTGCTTTTTGCTCATAACTCTCGAAAACTTCCTTTCTTTCATTTTCTATATATATTATATAAAAATTTTTTATATTTTTCAATTAAGTATTTCCTTTGGTTGTGTTTAATCCTGTTTTAGTAGTATCAAAGTATTCAATCCAAAATCTTTCTTGTTCGTTTAGTCTATCTCGTGGTACTTTTTCAAGCAATTCAAATTTAAAATTTTCAACTCCATGGGCTTTCATTGCAGCGTAGAGTTTCGTGTCCGCGCCTTTATCGGCTCCTAACCCTCTTTTGATGTGGTCACTCCATCTTGTCGCCACGTCAACCGATTGTCCAATGTATCTTTTACCTGTGGTTGTATCCGTAATGGAGTAGATGCCACAGGTTTTTTCATCGCCCAAGTATTTAATAACAAGATCTTTATAGGGTTTTTGATAATATAAAGACCAAATAAGTTTATTAACAGGAGTAGCGTCACGGAATGTCTTGGAGACATCTCGGAGGGCTCGTACTTCAACCATGTCATCAGCCGTGACGCTAAGCATGTATAGGGACTATTCAGTCTCCGCACGTGCTTTTTCGTCATTAATAGATGCCATTACTTGTTTAGCATCATCAATTCGTTTATTTACCGCATTTAAATCATTATTCTTTGATTCAATGAGACTACCCATTTGTTCAGAAAATTGTTCAACTGTTTCGACATATTCCTGTTCGGCAGCCAACCGTGCATTTTCATAATCGGCACGGATTTTTTCTAAGTCCTGATCTAATGCCAGTTGAACATTTGATTTTACAGTTGCGGCTTGGTCATGAATAAAAGTAATCTATTCATTTAGATGTTCTTTTTCTCGTCTTAAATTATCTACATCTTCAGTGGCTTTAGCAACTTTTTCATGTAGGTTTGCCACATTCGTTTTTTCTACAGCTAATAATTGACGAGTATTTGCCAATTCTTCTTGTGTATGTGATAGTGCCTATTGAGTTGAAGATAACTCGGCGGCACGTATTGTATTTTCGTTTATTACTCGTTGATCCTCTTGCGCGGTTCTTTTTATCCGTGGCGACAATCCTAACCACATTACTACTCCGCCAAGGATAATACCGAGTAATATTAGTCCTAATGTACCCATTTAGAAAAAAATGGACGGATTCACCGTAGTTGAGTCCGTCCATTATAGGGGGTTAAATTACTCGCCGTCGGGATTGTCTAGGTCGAGCTTCTTACCAGCGTCGGTTAGACGTAGGAACTTTACCTTAGCATGAGAGCCATCCTCTAGCTCAATCTCAGCTTCCTCACGGAAACCGTAGGACTTGCGCTGAATAGCACTGGTGAAGATACCATCCACCTGACGCTTCTCAAGGCCAAGAGCCTCTGCAACATCCGCAGCAACAACATTCTGTCCGTCTACCTCACGTAGATATTCGAAAACCTTACGAGTATTTTCCTTCATAGCAGCCATAGTTCATTTCTCCTTTTTGTTTAGAAAATATAATGTATTTTATTTATAATAACTAAGAATCACTACGCAAGTTTTAATTCTTATTTATTAACTGATTTTATTATCCCAAATTTTTTATAGATTTTCAATTAGGGACCGTTTTTGATGATGTCCTGTATCATCTTTGGAACCAACTCGTCGATAGCTTCCATATCTTCAAAGTTTGTGATTTTGGTTGTAATGCGCATTACTTCTTCTTCCGCAGCACGCTTCGCAAACTCGTCATGACCTGCTTGAATAATAATTTCATATTTTGCAAGTTCACGCGCTATCTTCTTTCGTTCCTTCTTTGTCATACGATTAAAACTCCTTCGTTTATCGTAATATTATTATCTCATTATTTTTTTATAATTTCCAAAAATTCCGCCTCAGTGACAATGGGAATTTTTAATTCTTGGGCTTTCTTGTATTTGGCGCTTGTCTCTGGTTTGTTTGCGATAAGGTAATTCGTCTTGCCAGAAACCACGTCGGTGGTTTTGATACCCAACGATTCAAGATATTCTTTGAATTTAGGGCGAGAGCCATATGATAGCCGTCCGGTAATAACCACAGAAAGTCCAATATTTTCAACCATATCTTTTCCAGTAGGTTCAATGATTTCCACACACCGAGCGACTTGCTCTATTTCGTCCACGTTGGCGAGCATGATTGCATTTCTTTTCGCACGACCAAATCCATCCCATTCTGTACAATCAATAGTACCATCCATAATTTGATAAAATTCAGACAATGTACCAATGTGTTTACAAAGTTCTTTTGCTACATTCAAACCTATACCCGTAATACCAAATGCGGCAATAAAGTGCGCAAGATCAATTTTTTTACTGGTATTAATTGCTTCAAGAATTTTATCTACCGATTTTGCGCCAAATCCAGGCTTTTGTATCCACTCATTACGATGTGTAGCCAAAGAGAATATATCAGCAAGATTGGTTACCCAACCCCAATCGTTTAGTTTTTCTAATGTGGCTTTTGACAATCCCTTTATGTCAAAACCGCTCTTACCACAGAAATAATCAAGGCGATTACTGAGACGACAAGGGCACAATTCGTTATCGCACACAAGAGTCTCCACTCCACTTTCGCTGGCAACAATTGTGAGAGGGCCACCACAATAAGAGCAAGTATCGCAAATATGGATACAATCTTCATCATCAACATTTTCATTATCCTTTTCGGCCCATATAATCTGAGGAATAATCATATTACTTTTTATGATTCTTAACTTTTGTCCACGCCATGGATGTTCACCTAATACTTGCCGCATAATTGTAAGATTAAATACACTTGCACGACTTATCGTAGAGCCTAATAGTTCAATCGGTTTAAATACGGCTACGGGAGTCATAATACCATTCCGGCTAGGTTCATATTCAATATCTTCTAATACTGTTTCGGCAATTTCATCTTCAAACTTAAAAGCAAAAGAATGATTAGGATGATGTGCAGTTTCGCCTAATGACTCGCCATATGCGATGTCATTATAACGTGCAACAATTCCATCAATGGGTAACTGGACATTACTACACTCTTCACGAATCGCAAGGATAGTAGATTCAATATCTTCGACACTATTTACTTGACGCGCTGGTGTAACAGTGAACCCCATTCTACCAAGTGCCTGCAAACGTTCTGTAAAAGTTTCAACAGGACTGTTCAAATAATCCCATGCATAGAATGATAAATGACGTGACGCAGATTCTCGTGAATCTAATAGACGAATTGCACCTGCGGCAAAGTTGCGTTGATTTTTAAATTCTTCAGCAAATTCGGCAAAAGAATAACCATCACAAACAACTTCACCCGAAACTATTACTTCATCAGTGGTCGCAATATGTTTTGGCAAGTTGGCGATTACTTTAGCATTATGTGTAATATCTTCGCCCACTTCGCCATCTCCGCGTGTAGCCGCTAATACCAATTCACCATTTCGATAAATTACTTTGCAGCTTAGACCATCCATTTTGCCCATTAAGACAACAATATGGTCACTACACCATTTAGTAAATTCGTCTATGCTTTTCGTCTTATCCAAGCTGAGCATAGGATATTTTTCATGTCTATATTTATTTAATCCAGCTTTGGTTTCGTATTCGATATGCTGGGTCGGAGAATCAGGGTATATAATACCCGTAGTCTTTTCCAGATCACGAAGCATCATATATTTGTTATCCCATTCTTGATCTGTAATTTCTGGTTTGCCAGCATTGTATAAATTTGTATGATAGTTCAAGTAATTAATTAGCTGACGAATCATTCAAATTTCTCCCTTATTCTTTCTTTACTTATATTATATAATATTTTTTATTAAAAGAAAAGGAGGGACGTGCGCCCTCCTTAGATTTTAGTTACTGCATTAATGTTGCCTTTCAGAATATTGACCCCAGTACTTGGACGACCAAGTGTGGAAATATCGCTTGCATTAATGCAAATTGATTTTGGTGAACCCGATACAAGAAGCATATCACTATTACTGACCAAAGATGCGGCAACTACTTTGCCAGTTGCTCCACTGGGCTTATAGCAGATAACTCCTTTACCACCACGAGTCTGGGTCATAAACTCTTCCAATTTAATTCGCTTACCAAGACCGCCACTGGTGAAGATGGCTACCTGGTCATTTGTATCACGAATAGGCAGAGCGGCAATTACTTCATCACCATCGGCAAGATTAATGCCTTTAATACCAATGGTTGCACGGCTTGAAGTGGCAATATCGGTTGACTTAATTCTGATACCCATACCATTCTTTGTAATAAGAAGTAACTGTTCATCCTTCATTAAGGTAACTGCGGCAAGAGCATCATTCTCACGTAGATTAATAGCGGCAATTCCATTTTTCTTCTTGGTTTTTAGATACTCTTCCAGCGCCGTTTTCTTTACTGTGCCATTCTTGGTCGCAAAGAATACGTACTGGGCATCAGTTTCATAATACATGGAATAAATCAATGTTGCCTGTTCATCATTATCCATGTCTACCAAGGTTTGGATGGAAACGCCCTTAGACGCATTGGTGCCAACCGGTATGTCATCTACGATAATACGATACATCTTACCCTTTGAGGAAAAGACAAGGAGGGAATCAATAGTGTTAGTTCGTATTGTCGCTTTAACTATGCCATCTTGCGTCTTAACGCCAGCACCATTTCGTTTTTGTACCTTAAAAGACGTTGAAGGAACACGTTTAATCATCCCGCTCTCGGTAAATACAACTACACATTTCTCAGGTTCTACATTTACAACTTCTTTTGCCATAGCCTTTTCAGTAACCTGAGTAACAGCAGTTCTTCGTGGATCAGGATACTTTTTAACGAAATCGGCAAGGTCTGCAAGGAAAAGATTTCGTTGTTCATCCTGTGATTCCACTACTGTCTTACAATAATCAATTTTCTTTTTAAGTTCGCCAAGTTCATCCTGAAGTTCGATACGTTCCAAATGTGCCAAACGTCCCAACTTCATATCTACAATGGCTTTGGCTTGACGCTCATTTAATGGGAACTTTTCCCACAAATTCTTTACGGCGTCTTTTGCGCTTTCACTTGCGCGGATAACCGCAATAACTGCATCAATATCATCCAACGCAATCAATAATCCTTCAACAATTTCACGACGGTCAACCGCTTTATTGAGTTCATATTGATACTGTCGGATAATACACTCATAATTATGATGAATGTATAAGTCAAGATATTGCTGTAGATTTAGTAGTCGTGGTGTTTTACCAACAAGAGCAAACTGATTGGCACTGTAACTTTTCTGTAAGTCAGTTTCTTTATACAGCTTACGAAGAACAGAACCAGGATTACCATCACATTCAATGTCAATAAGTAATCTCTTTTTGTCACTCTTGTTGTAAATATCGTCAATACCATCTATTGTCCCATCGGCCACTAACTTTTTAATTTGTTCAACCAATGGCTCAACATAAACTTGATAAGGTATTTCAGTAATTAAGATATGATTATCTTCAATTTCCGCTTTGGCTCGAACAACACACTTTCCTTTCCCAGTCGTGTAAATCTTGTCCAACTCGTCTTTGTTGATAATCACGCCCCCAGACGGAAAGGACGGGGCAATCTTCGTGGTAATAGTACCATATCTTGCATATTCGACAATGATCGGATATAAGTCGTCCAGGCTGTGGGGCAACCACACATTCGCAATTGTGGACCCAATTCCTTGGCACCCATTTATCATCAGGCGGGGAATTAGGGCTGGGAATACTTCTGGCCATTCCATATCCTCCGAGAAATTCATTTTCATCGGCACGTTATGGGTTTTCATATTATGTAGCAAACCTTCTTCTGCCATCTTCGACAGACGCGCTTCGGTATAACGTTGATGCGCAGGTTCGCCGCTAATCTGTACCGAACCATTATTGCCGTGCCAAGCAACTTCTGGCATATTGTTAATCCAGGGCTGCGACATACGAGCAAATGTGTCATAAATCGCAGTATCACCATGAGGCCACCAGTTAGCAATAACGCCACCAGAAATCTTTGCAGACTTTACATGGGGCTTACCGCTGGTGTAACCTTTATCAAACATTTCCCATAGACATGCTCGTTGTCCTGGTTTCAAACCGTCACGAGCATCGGCAAATGCACGCTGACTATTCGCTTCATATGAGAAATCAATAAAATTTTGACTTAATTCCTCAACCAATTCACGGGTATTACTCAATGTCATTTGCCTCCTCACTATGCTTTAATAGAAACTCTCTACGTGGTGGAACAGATGGGCCAAGTAAACATTCAATTAAATCAGCAGCTGCTTGTACGTCACTTACTGTAAGTTGTGCAACATTACGAGTAGCTGGATTAAGAAGTGCTTCTGCCAATTCGTCGGGATCTTGTTCACCAAGTCCTTTGTTACGATTGACTTGATACTTCTGTCCCTTATGTTCATTCTTGTACTTATCCAGTGCTTCAGCATCTTTTAAGAAAATATACTGATTTTTACTGGTAGTAATTCTGAATAGCGGTGGCATTGTCGTATATACATGACCTTTTAGTATCAGGTCAGGGCAAAGCCACCAGAACATTTCAATTAATAGATTGCGAATACTTGCTCCATCAGGGTCGGCATCAGCTGCCATAAAAATTCGGGCATAACGCATCTTGGCTGGATTATAAGTTAATTTACCAGTTTTAGCATCCATATCCAAACCAATCGCCTTAATTAAATTGATAACCTCTTGATTTGCCAAAATTTTATCAATCGAATTTTTATAGGCGGCGATAATCTTACCACGGATGGGGAAGATGGCTGTAAATTCTGCGTCACGACCTTCAACCAATCCACCAGAAGCGCTGTCGCCCTCTACGATGAAGAGTTCACATTTGCTTCTATCTTTACTCCAACAATCGACCAATTTAGTCGGGAGATTAAGTAATTTCTTTTTATCTTTTGTAGTAACACCACGGGCAGCATCGCGGGCCTTTTTAGCGGCCTCGCGAGCTTTGCGTGCGTTAATGGCTTTATCGGCAATGATTTTAATTTCTTTTTCATTGACGGCAAGCCAAGTAGCTAATTGTTCTCCTAATGCAGTGATGAATGGCCCCATTTCAATTTTAGTTATTGTGGTTTTTACCTGGGCATTATAAGACACATTAGGAGCAGTAAGGTTAAAACAAACATACATACCCTCCTGAATGTCATCACCGGTTAGGTTCTCGTCTTTTTCTTTGAGCCAGCCCTTATCACGGAAGAACTTATTGAACTCTCGTGTAATGGTTGTTTTAACCTGGGTTATATGTGGTCCTTTTTCGGTGAGACCTGTATTTACATATGGAACAATTGTAGAAGAATAGTTCTGCGTATATGTAAGAATTACATCTGCCGCATACTTATCTTCACGGAAGTTCATAACAAAGCGACGATTAAGAATTTCAATCTTACCAATCGCTTCATCAACTAAATCATTAAGACCATTCTGTGAAAAGAATGTTTCGTTATTATCCGGCGTATAAAGATTGATCGTTAATCCTGGGCAAAGGCAAACGATAGTTCTAAATAATGAACGGATTTTATCTAATTCAACTTCGACATTTGTGAAAAATTCCTCACTTGGAAACCAGGTTAATACTGTGCCGTGAAGATTTCGATCAACGAGTTTAGTTTCTCGTTTTTCAAAAATACCTTCCTTAAACCATATTGCTTCCGCATGCCCATCACGATATGTTACAACGTGCATGGCATGAGATAAGAAGCAGCACAGTTTGGCGCCAATACCAAAACTGCCTAAACTCGTGCCTTCATACACACCATCTTCTTTATACTTACCAGATGTATTGATTACACTGAAAGCAGCTTCAAGAATAGTTTTGCCATCTTCACGATATGAATTTGGAATAAATCCCTGCCCTTTATCTTCTACGCTAATACTATAATTGCCAGGAGCATCGCCACGAATTTGGACATTAATTTCATTACCATGCCCCAGACGATATTCATCCACAGAATTAGAAACGGCCTCAACCAGTAACTGGGTCGAATAGGTTGTATCGCCGCAATACACTCCTGGTTTTAGCCGTGTGAATTCTCGTGGGTCAAGTGACTGAATACTGTCTTCGGTATATAAGGTTCTATCAGCCATTCTTTCTCCTCACTTTCATTCATTCTATATATATAATAACAAAAATTTTTGAAAAAGTCTATTATTGACTATCCATAACTTGAGATATAGTCATTTCTCCTGTAGCTAATTTATCTGCTAAAATATTTCCTTTGCAATTTGCATGACCTTTTACTTTGACAAGATTAATAGTTAATCCCATAGATTCCATTTTATCAAATGCTTGGATATATTCAAGATTTTTAATTTCACCATTATTCTTCCGACGCCATCCATTAGCTTTCCAAGCATGACGCCAATTTGTTAAAGCATTAAAAGCATATGCAGAATCTGTATAAACAGTAGGATGACGATCACCATAATGTCCGACAGCCCATATAATAGGTTTAAGTTCACAAATATTATTGGTGCTATTCTTTTCCGTACCTGCCGATACACTTTTAATTACGCCATCTATATATACAATAGCAGCCCAGCCACCCAAAGCATTTTCTGTACCATTTCCTTTACATGAACCATCAGTATAAATTTCAATCATATTTATCATCCTCCTAATATTATTATCCCATATATTATTATATAATAGATATTGCCGATCGGTAACTTGATTTTTTATTTTTTTTAACGGATAATTTTTCCAGAGGAAAAAACAAAAAGCCAAAAAAGAAAAAAGGGATATAGCCGATTAAAGCTATATCCCTTTACTATGTTTTTATCCATCAGCACAACTCTGGTCTTCAAGCTCTTCATCGTCGATTTCTTCATCTATGATTTCATTATCATGTTCTATAATTCCTAATTTGTTCGCAACTGACATATATTTAATTCCGCCTTTGGTATTTTCTTTCTTTGCTTTATTATAATAAAAAGCCTGAGAGGCGCCATATGCTACCCATAGGGCCGAAACGAGAGCAGTTAGCCATGGTAATTCACCAAGGAACTACTCTTTAACACTTATATAAGCAAGTGCTACAAAAGCCAATGTTGTAATCCAGACAAGGCAGCTTTCCTGAATTAACAATGCTTTTGAAAATTCTTGAATCTTTTTCTTCCGAGTGGTTTTCTTACGAATACGGCACATATATTACGCCTTCTTCTTTAAATAACGGGAAGATGCGAATCCTTCAACGATGATGGATTTAATATTCACTGTACCATATAGCCAACGAGTAGCGCCAACATCGGTATAGCTGCCATCGCACTTAAATACAAGTTTCTTATCAGCAGCCTTTAGTACATCAAAATTAGTACCAGGGCCTTTACGAATATTAATCGCCTGAGATGCAGTAATCTTATATTCTCCCTTTACAGTTTCATCATTCTTCTCAGGTACTTCGGTAGCACCATAACGAGGATTTTTTACGCAAGCAGGTTCACGCGCTGGTGTTACTGGAACATCAATCGCGGTTTCCGCTTTTGGAGTATATTCAAAATACTGATTTCCCCTATTGGAAACATAAGCATAACCATTGCCAGATGCGTTCCAAACAATCTTATACCAACCATTGTCTAAAATAGCTAATACTTCAACAGTTGTATTACGGGGGATGGTTGCTAGTTTATTAGCAGATGTAGTGTAACTTTCACGTACATTCATAGTATGAAGTGAAACGGCAGTACCAATTCCCTTACCTGCATATGGAGATACACGCTCTTTTACAGGTTCATTATCAGTGGATGGAGCAGTAGAAGCGCCACTGAAATATCCGGCAGGTACCTGGGCGGCATTAGCGCCCTTGGTAATATTCATAGCTACATGATGGTTTGCATAAAGTAGAATATCACCAGGCTGTAAATATTTACCAGAGGATAGATACTTACTTTCTGTTAATACTTTAAAACCAGCTTTCTTTAACTGGTCAACAGTATTACGACTTGTCATACTGGAACTTACGTTCTGTAATGCTTTGATGCCAAGTAAGAAGCCACAGGCTTTTACGTTAGCAGCAACGCCCGCAGAACAATCCTCTTCACAAGCGGTTTCAATCTTAGAAGGATCATATCCCACTTTCTGTAACTGTGTCCAATAAGTCGCACGCTGATATTGATCATAACCAATCTTATTGTTTAAAGCAGCCTTAATACCTAATTCGGCTAGTGTGCGTGGTACGCGAGTATCGCTACCGACCCAACGGAATACATGAGTCCATGGACGATTATACCATTTCTTTAATTCCCACTCGTGGCCAGTTTGGTCGCCAGCGGAACCGCCATGATAATTCTTATTTTCGTCAGAGCCAGAGTTGGAAATATAGTGAGTACCAGTGCTATTAATATATTTATTAAAATCAATCGCCACAGAAGTATCCTCCTTTTTCTATTCTTCTTTTGGCTCTTCTGGTTTTGTCACAGAAGAGGTCGCATATGCATCATAATACTTCTGTCCATAACTAGCACGTTTAGTTTTCACAGTATCACTTTGATTAGCAGGTTTTTCATATCCCGTTAATACTTTAGTGGAAGCCTCTTTAACAGAAGTAGCGTTAATAATAGCTTTCCATACACCAGAATAGGATTTCAATTCTTTAATTAAGAAAGCTAATTGCATATTTAAGTCACCGATTGATGTGCCCTTTTGCTTAGCGAAGTTTAATAGATTTTGCTTACGACTCCAATAAGTCCATTGGGCTAGGCCATAACCGGCAGAATCTTTAACGAAGTTTGTATAACTTCCATTATCAACTGCGGCAGTATAGGATGCATCGGTATATCCTAACTTTTTTTCATATGTGCCTTGAAGATTAATAGGAGACAAGGCCGATTCTGCATATAAATTTCCCATTAGTCCCGCGACACCATATGGATTTTTAATTTCTGTCATTAGAGTATCCCAAATAATTTTTTCGTTAGCCAAGTTGCTCCCTCCTTACATTCTATCTGCAATCGCTCCAATTGTGGAACGGTGGATCTTTTTAAGTTCTACTGCGCCAAAACAGGATTCTCCTTTGTACACTTCCGCTACACGACGCATACCATTTGAAGAACCTTCATATGTTAATAAGTCAACCTATGTTTTAACGTCACCTTCAACTATACATATACTATCTTCACCAATACGTTGTAATGCTAATTTCATAAGATTAATATTCAAGTTTTGTGCTTCGGTAATATATACTCCGCAATTCATACCAGAAGTATCATATCCTCGAATATCAGAAAAAGGTAATAAAATAAGTGTGCCTTTTTCAATCATGGTTTCTATTGCTTCACGGCTACCAAGTTTACTCATTAAGAAGTTACCAATTTGTGAATCAAGTAATTTATCTGTACGAGTACCAGGATAGAATCCTAAACGCGCACTATCTTTGGTTGCTACTGGATTACAAAAAATAACAATTTTATCAATCTTACCACGTTCAAGCTACTGGAATAAGTAACTCATAGATAGTAAGGATTTACCTGAGCCGGCAGGGCCAGTTAATAATGTAAACTTATTGCGTGTTAAACTATCTATTGCAAGGATTTGTGAAAAATCATTTGCTTTTGGTTTAACTTCACCAAACCATATAGAATTAATTACTTTATAATGAACCTATACATATTTCTTACCAGTCCATATATATTGATCCATTACTTGATTATCACGCATGATTACAAGATATTGATTTGTTAATAGTTGATAAATATTGTTTTCTAAGTTACTATAAAACTCTGCCAATTCTATATCATCAGGAGTAACTACTTTATAACCAGTATAAATTGGTTCTTCGCATTTTTCTTCTGATTTAATATGAGCGGCATGGGTTGGTAATAAATGTTTGGCGAGTAGGCGTTGCGATCTATCATTAGTAACAAAAAATCCTTCTGGATGTGCATCCAAGAAAGATTTAGCGCATGCTATGATTTTAAGATCGTTATTCCAATCACCGGAATAGGATTTAAATGGCTCCATCAGATTCTGCTCATAAATAATATAGTGTACCACGTCTTGATTCGTATCAATAAGATTCAGGGTGTGGCGAACCTACATCCTTAAATCCTCTACGATGGTGTTGGAAGTTTTTAGTTTTTCCAATTCTTCCAAAGTGATTGAGGAGATTATGATTTGTTCATCGGAAAGTAATTTTTCTTTCTCGATTAAGGCGCTGGTATCATAGAATTTATAAGTCATCATCGTCGTCATAGTCATCTTCTTCCTGTGAGATTGGGGAGGTATGAAATCCGATTACTCTTGTATTCTCGGTTTCGTCCTCCTCTGTTGTTAATTTTGCGACCTTTGCATTTACTTCTGCAATATGAAGAGCATGGTCGGCTTGTTTGGCTTGCTACTTTGTTTGTAGAGTGGTACAATAACTTTCTACAACCGGTAGTAAGATTTCGTAGAACACGATACCAAGAATAAAAATTAAAAGCAGAATAATAAAAAGCCCTCCTTTTAATCTCCTTATAAGAGTTAAAAAAGAGGGTGATAATTTTATTTAATTTTGGCCTTTCCGCATTTTACGCATCTGCTGGTAGAAATAATCTTTTTCTTTAATATAGTCGGCAAGGTCTACTTCATTATCTTTAATTAAACCTCGGACTGCATGTATCTCTGCTTGCTTTAAGTTGCGGGCACGTCTTACTTGGCGATACATCTGTGAACCAATTTCGTCCGAGTACTTTTCTCCAACGGCAAAAGTATAAAGTAGATTGTTTAGAACTCGTAATTCACGTTGTAGCGCTTTTAGTTCTGCTTTATATACTTTAGTTGCCACTCTTTTGGAAGAAATTATTTCTCCTCCAAGTCGAGTATAAAAGTCTTTGTCCTACGGGTGACATCTAGCTATCGCCGAGTAATATCGGCCATCATTATCTATATAGTGGCATATTGTAATACCTTCTACTTCTTCATGTGTAAATGTCATTTTACTCATGTGTCATAACACTCCTCATATCTTCTATAATTTTTTCAATAGGAACGGGATAACAATCATGAGCGTCAAGTTCAACATGGTAGCAACCAAATTCCCAATGCCAAAATGGATTAATGGTATGAGTATGGCCGCAAAGATTGTATATCCGTTGCCAAGGCTTTTTATCATCACCAATATTAGCTGTCATGGTGGGATAATGAGATAGTATAAAATGGAATTTAGAAAATTGATACCGCATAGCCAGCCCATCTTCCACCATTAAATGTTCTTGACGATAACGCTGGCAACGGGATTCGCTATCATGATTGCCATAAAGGATAACCTTTATACCATTTAGCTGTTTAACTTTTCGGATGCCACCTTCAGTATCCTGGCCCAGCATAAGATCACCAAGGATATATAGGCGATCATTGGGCTTTACAATGCTATTGATACGCTCAATTACAACTTCATCATGTTCCTGTGAAGAAGAAAAGCCACGGGCTCCCCACAGGAATTCTTTATCATGCCCAAAATGCAAATCAGAAGTAAAATAGATACCCATGACTTTTCCTCCTTAATTAGTAATGTTCCAGATGTCGAAATATTCGCGCTGGTCGTTCTCAGGCGCTTCGTGAGTACGAACAAACCGCTCAATCTGCTTGCGCGGTACGCGAGCACGGCCAGTGCGCTGATTGTTGTGTTCCAGGCAGGTGCGCAGGTCGGCATTTACTACCACGGGGATAACATTGATATTGTCCAACTTCAGCTTATTCAGCGTCAGGTTACGAGACTTCTCGTTGTTGTGGGTAGCGTCCGCAATGACATATCCAGTTTCACCCTGGTCCAAAGCCTGCTGGATGTTCTTGCAGAAGGTGTCGAATACAGTGTCCTCATGGGCAAAGTAATCTTCGCCATCCTTCAGCATAGCAAACCGAATAGCGTCGCGGGATACCCAGGTGGCGTCAGGATGCTTACGCATGAACTGAGCAGCCCAATAAGACTTACCAGCACCAGACGGACCAACCATGAGCAACAGAGTCTTCTTCATCAAATTTTCTCCTTCCATTCTTGGCAATCATTTTCATAGAGTCCATTCAAAAAGTCTTCGGTGAATTCGTATACTTCCATGTCATTACGACATTCAATGCTATTATAAGTCGCTTGACACTTGGGACAATATAACTTCTTTCGATGGAACTTTTCTTTTTGCTTGGACTTTTGTCGTGGCAAATCGAAAATCTTTTCACCACAATGTGGGCAATAGAAACTGGAAAAATCAAATGCGTTAATTCCTCTCGCCATCAAAAATCACCTTCCTTAACTTTTCTATATATATTATATAAAATTTTTTTATAAAAATAAAATGGGCGAAGTATTTACCTTCGCCCGTATTCACTTATAGTTTAAGGTCATCCTTTTCTTTAAAGTGAATCATATTCCATGTAGTTTGAACAATTAATCCGCCAACCAGTAATCCTACGATATAATCCCATTTTTCAGGCACCATATCGCGGATAATAGCACCGGCTGTAACAAAAATAACCAGTTCAATTCCACGGAAAAAATTTCGGAATTTCTTCATTTTAACCCAACTCCTGGAACTCGAATACACCGCCGAGTTCTTTTAATTTATCATACCATAATGCACCTGCTTCACGAATTGCACGAGATTTACAAGCAGAACAGATACAATCGCCAGCCGTGCCGAGTCCCGTTGGATAGAACACATACTCATAACCGCCGCCGGATGCTCCATGATAACCCTGGGGATTGAGATGGACATTCGTATCATGGTCTTGTCTCCATTTATGAATCTTATCAGACTCTTCTTTGGTTATTGGAAAACCACGATATTTATCTTGTACTGCTTCATCGCGCTGACGTTTCATGTCTTGCAGCTCTTCATCCCGCCATTTTTCTTGCCGCAACTCTTCCAAGGCTTTAGAGTCTTGCGCTGCACGCCAACGCATATGTTCAAGATGATTTCCGATAACGTCTAATGCTTCTTGCATTTCACGTATATCTTTTTCTGCTGCACGATGAATCCAATCAAACTGTGGAGGTTTTGGCTTGGGTAATTCTACTTCGGGGCAATCAGCTTCAACTGTACCATCTATGTCGATTCTTAGTTTTGGTTTAAAATCATCAAATAGACTTATTTTATTTAAATCCATTGTAAATCTCCTTCCGCAGTCTCCAAAAAATTCTTCCACTTATGATAATCCCAATCTTGAGTATACTGTCCCCAGGTCAAGGTAGGATCTTCATAGTTCTTGAATACATAGGACTGTAAATACTTCGGTATTCCACGAGAGAACACCATACGTGCAAAGTCGCCACGCGGCAACTGCCGCAGGTCCTGCATACGCCGTACATGGTACTGCGCCATATCGGCGATTGCATCAAACTTAGCATCCAGCTTATCGAATTCCTTTTGATACTCCGGAAAGTACGCAAGCAATTCTTCTTCGTCGTGTTCCAGATAATACTTTAAGAAATCAGGCTTACCATTGGATGCCATCTTGTGTAGTAAGAAGTAAGTCGGATTCTTAATCTTTACACGATGCCATTCTTCATCACGAACAACATAGCCCTCTTCATCGTCCGGAAGCTGCTCGGCCGCAACTTCTACATCTTCGGCAGTTTCAAAGTCATAGACCTTTACATTTTCGATACGATGATCAGGAATATACTGCTCTTGATAGGTATGAATATTACGCTGACCCAGGTAGAAGATATGGTATCCCTCGTAAGGAATTACTACACGATTATCCTGAGTAGCCAATTCATACATATAAGTAAACTGCGGATCTAATTGCTCGGTAAAGGATTCCCAAGTCAATCCATATCCGTAAAGAGCCTGTAAGAACAGGCCGAAGAAGTTTACGTTATCCCCAACGGTTACTTGAGTTGCATCAATCGCACCGTTGGAAGATAAACGCCAACGTCCTTCATAATACCACACCTTAGCCAACGAGCCGTCAACCTTCTGATATACATAGATTTTTCCATCTACGGTGTCGGCATATTGTTCGCCCATGTTGAAAAACTTATAGAACGGGAAACACACAGGCTCCCAGGTACGCTTGTCCAGGATGATACCACGGCATTCACGCACGATTTTGATATTGAAGTCGGAGTTGATCTGGTCATATTTTAACAGAACCAGGTTGTCCTGCTCCTGCACTTTAAGACAGTACGGCTTCGCCATCAAAGAATTTAAAGTTTTGCCAGAGCGCAGGTACTTGGTTACTTCCAACATGATTTGATCCTCCTTTATTTTCTATATATATTATATAAAAAATTTTTAAGTTTTTCAAATCTTATCAGAACGTAAAGCCCATACAAAAGTACGATGATAATAATCTGAGATACTGGATATAATAACTTTACCAGCCGTATAAGAAGCATGAATCATTTGATTATTGCCAATATGAATCGCGGCATGATCTAATCTTTTATTGTTTGTTTCATTTGTATCAAAGAATAGAATATCCCCTGCGCGGCACTCATTTAAATTATAAATGCGTGTCATATGAGAAGTCGTATTTCCTAATTTGGTTATACTTCCTGATAATGAAATGCCAATATGTTTAAAACAATAGGCGATAAAATGAGAACAGTCAAATGATTTTGGTCCACGCCCATTTTGTTTATATGGCCGGCCAAGAAAAGATTTAGCATAAGTAATTAATTTTTGAATTTTAGTTGGTGAGTCGGTTATTTCTTTAAGATATTTTGTTTTAATATATCCAGTTACGTTGTTGGAAGGATTCTAAATCTTACTCCATGTTTTCTATTTATCTAATAGATAAACCGTAGTATTCTTTTTAATTTTTACAGATTTAGAACGAGTTGTTGCAGATTGATAAACGCGTGTAGTTGATGTTACTTTTACTTTTGTTTTAGCCACTGCTCCAATCGAAAACAATATACAAACAATTAAAAGTAATGCGACAATTCGTTTTGTATACATAATTTTTCATCCCCCTAACAAAAAATCTTCATATACAACTTCTCAGTGTATATGAAGATTAGGATGAATGGATTGTTTTTAAATGACATATTTTATTATGCCAGTTTCTATGATACTCTGATTACCTTCATGATTAGGCTCTTCGGCAAGTACAATATCATTCATCAGCATAATATGGGCGGGGTCTTGTGCCGTCATTGGAGTGTCTTCTTCAAGTCGTCCCCAATAATGGTCGTCATGATAGTGACCCCAGAACCAACATTTGTAATTAACGCAGTTCTTAATCCGTTGTAGGAACTTTTCCATACGTTTTGATACTGTGGTCTGGTCAAGTCCTTTCATAAATAACCAGGTAGGCTCATGGTCCAATGGAGCAGTATGGGTTATAAGATAGTCTACTTCGCATCCTTCCCATTCTTCAAGAATTGCCTGCATCTCTTCATCAGTTAATTCTTCATCTGGATACCAAGTCCAATGTTGCGCTAAACGATAAAATTTATCTACCGAATAAGCACCGCCAATAGTAAGAAAAGACTTATAGCGCATCCAATACATTTCACCATCGCCGGCATAAAGTATGTTGGGATATTTATCTTCCCAATAACACTTACCTTGGACTAATTCGTTCCAACGTAGTTCCATACCTTCATTGGTAGGACGGTTATCATGGTTGCCACGTACTACTAGAAGAGTGATTGGCGCTTTGGCGCAAATACCTTTCATTAGTTCTTCACGAGTTTTGCCTTTACCAAAAAATAGTAAACCACTATCACCAGCTAATATCATTATATCATTAGTGCTAGTTTGTTCTCGTTCACAAAAATCTTTTAGCCAATCGAAATTACCATGCACATCACCCCGGATATAAATTCGATTAACTTTAGACATATTATATTCAAAGCACTCATCATATTTTTCATCTAATTCTTTTTGAAAATCTTCTAGCATTTCTTGAATATTAATCGCCATAATTCTCCCTCACTTTCTATATATATTATATAAAAAATTTTCAAAAAAATAAAGGGAGTGAGTTACCTCACTCCCTGAACCCGCGAATGATTAGGCATGGATTGCCTTGTAGCGCTCGGAGAGCAGCTTCTCAAGGCAAAGGTCCCAGCCAGTCTTTCCGGAGAGGATGCACTCGATCATGTTGGGGTTGAAACCCGACACGTAGGAGTAGTTCCCACCGATGGCAGGAATGGTGTCCTGACGTGCGTCAAGGTTCCAGAACACGACCTGGGGCATCTTGTACCCGTGGGCACGGTACTTGCGCTCGATCTTCTCGAACAGAGTCTCCGGAGTGGACCAGTCGCGCTGGCGAGAACCATAGCCGTAGCCATAGTAACCACATGCGGAGTTGAACTCCATGTCGGTGAAGATGTAGAGTCGGTCAGGCATCTTGCAATGGGCCTTCTCGGTGGTGGCGAGAATCAGGTCCATGGTTGCTTCGATGTTGGTGGAACCACCCCAGTCCGCACGGCGAGCGCGCTGGAACTTGTCGTAGATATCCACACCCTCGAACTCTACCAGATGGGGGTCACTGGAGAA
>Ga0326514_10000855_pt1 | contig 20081 bp, 18 predicted proteins | sample 3_2548_0518_D_FD_203653 | JGI IMG/M metagenome (GOLD analysis project Ga0326514, IMG submission 203653) | Bovine rumen microbial communities from UC Davis, California, United States - 3_2548_0518 | ecosystem: Host-associated > Mammals > Digestive system > Stomach > Rumen | place: USA... | reverse complement strand
AATTGCAACAGACGGCGATTTGAATATAGGTCTTTCGGAAGAAAAAGAACTTACTGATATGATTTCCGAAAAGCGTAACAACGGTATTTATCTTTCAGTACTTGGATTTGGTACGGAAAACTACAAGGATAACAAACTGGAAGCTATTGCTGATAACGGTGACGGCAACTATAATTATATTGATTCCGTTGATGAGGCACAAAGGGTACTTGTGCAGGAAATGGGCGGTACTCTTTATACTATTGCAAAGGACGTTAAATTTCAGGTTGAATTTAATCCGTCACAGGTCGGAAGATACAGACTGATTGGATATGATAACAGAATTATGCAGGCGGAAGATTTCCGTGACAATACAAAAGATGCAGGAGAAATGGGTTCAGGACAGAGTGTGACGGTACTTTACGAAATTGAACCTCTTAATTCAAAAAGCACTTATCACGGTATTGAACTTGAATTTGAACATGAACAGCCCGTTGAAACGAATGATAACGGACGTGATGAATGGTGTAAGTTTTCGGTTGCGTACAAACCCGAAGGCGAGGCAGGGGACATATATGAGTCACAGCTTTTCGGAATGGAAAAATACAATGAAAATCCTTCATATAATATAAGACTTGCGGGTGCGGTTGCGGAATTTGCAATGATACTGAGAAATTCCGAGTATAAAGGCAGTTCGGATTATAACTATATACTTGAAACGCTTTCCCCCATGCTTGAAAACGAAAATCAAAAAATAAATGAACTTTATTCTCTTGTAAAATCTTCTTCATTACTCTATACATAAGCAGAAGCCGTGACGGTTTTAAATCAGTCACGGCTTTTGTTATGCTGTCAGCACATTACAAATGGAAAAATTTATGATATAATACAAATAAAGATGATTCGCAGACTTTTTTTATGACAAGTCCAAAATAATGATTTATAATATAATCAAAGAAAAAACAATACCAAAATCAAAGGAGGAATTTATTATGTTTAAGAAAATACTCTATCTGCACGGTATAGGTTCAACGGGAGAGGGCGATACAGTTAAAATGCTTAGAGAAAGATATCCGGAATCTGAAATAATATCCCCTGAACTTCCTGCAAGTCCGAAAGAAGCTATGGTGTATATTAATACTCTCCGTGAAGAACATCATTTTAATCTTGTCATTGGAGCATCTCTTGGCGGATTTTATGCGATGACGTTAGGTGGTCCGATAAAGATACTTATTAACCCTGCCATGTTTGCATCGACTGATATACCAAAGGCGATTGGTTATGGCGAACATCCTTACTTCAAGGAACGCATTGACGGTCAAAAGACTTATGTTATAGATGATGAATATGTTGCGGAACTTAAAGAAATAGAAGATAAGTATTTTAATTACTGTGAAGATGATGAGTTTGTATATGAAACATATGCTATTTTTGGTACAGAAGATGATGTTGTAAGTCATATAGAAGATTTTAAGAGACTGTTTAGGGAGTATAGAATGACAACTGCTCCATTTGGTCATAGAATGACTCCCGAAATTTTTAATACTATACTTGTACCTCTTATGGAAAAACTTTATAATGATGTGGAAGAACATAAGAAAACTGGTTATCCATTGAATTTTATAAATTACTGAATATTAAAAAGCACAAGGGTTATTTAATACCTGTACAGTAAGAATTTTAGTTAAAGGAGATGACAGCAAATGAAACTGGCTATTAACGAACTGAACGGTATCAAAGGCAATGCCTATTCATCATCAAGACATTTATTGAATGCTGTTAAATTTAATGAAGGTAAAATGTTTGCTGCATCTGAATTAATATCTGACAGGAAAAAAAGCGGTATTATTGTATTTTCCGAAGAAACTGGCACAATAGAAAGTGAAAAAATTATTGAAACAATAGTTAAATACAAGAAATTAACAGGCTGGACAGCAGGTTATTATCTCAGCGGAAAATATAATAGTAAAAATGGTAAATGCTACAGTGAAAAAAGCTTATCTGTTGAAATTATAGGAAGTGATACTGATACTATGATTAAAATTGCGGAACAGTTATGTATTATGTTTAAACAGGAATCGGTGTTGCTGAAAGATTGTTCAAACAATCGCATAATGATTATAGAGGTGTTTAAATGAAACTGAATATAAATGAAAATACTGCTGAAAAAGCATTATTTGGTGATGATACAAAGAAAATTAAAACCTTTGCAGTTATATCAGGTAAAAAATTTAATTTATCTGAAAGCGACCAATTAAGTTCATTTAAAGATGATTTAAAGGAATTACGCATAAAATATACCGAAATTACAAGTAAAAATGACAGCATAGAATATTTTTTAATTTATAATGTTACTCTTAAAGATACTGAATACATTGCAGGCAAATATGAACAGGAATCATTTTTCTACGGCTTTAATTCAGTGCCGTCTTAGACAGCATATTATGAAACTGAAAATAGCAAATCATACATTATTACAAAAAATAAAAAGGATATCACCATAATTGATGATATAGAGGAGTTTATTTCAAAATATGGTGATTTCCCGTTTAAAACAGATGTGAAATTACTTGAATCTATGAAGAACGTTAATGAATCTGTTACAGATGAAAAAGAAAGAGATTTAAGTCTTGATGAAAGCCGTACTCTCAGAAGCATTGCCTTGCACAGAGGGTATTCATACAAGAAGTATTAACCATATACTTTATAAGGAGAGTGTATGTTTATGTCTGAAACAAGAAGTGTTATTTTTACACCAACAATTTGGAATGACAATAACAGACATTTAAAGATAACCCATAAACTTCGTGCAGTAAATCCGTATTTCAGGATTACAGCACATTTAAAAATAAAAATACAGGATAAATACTGGTTTGAGGACGCTTACCGTGTTTTCGACCCTTATGATGATGAAGAAAGATTTTTAAGGATTATCAATAATTTTACAAGAGTATGCGGACTTGAAAAGTATTTTTACATAGACAATAACAGCAATGTATGGGAAAAATATCCTGAACAAGACAAGTGTCTTAAAATAGAAAATCTTGAAATAATTGATACTGACTCCTATGAAGTTGGACATATAATGTATATGGCATTAGGTTCAGTTATAAGTGCCTGTCCTGAACTTAAAGAAATAATGGACATTGGATATGCTGAAAAAAAGAATAAGAAAAAGGGCGGATAATTCAAATCCGCCACTTTTATTGTTGAAAACTCAAGAAATGTATTGACAAAAATTATAAAAATATGTTATAATATTACTATTGGAAAATGATTTGTTAATTTTATAATAAACTAAAAGGAGAAGTATAAATGAAATTAGGAGAAAAACGAATACCAACTATAATAATATATATTCTTTATGCACTATCTTTTTGTATGTTCCTGTTGTTATTGCAGTTGTATTGAGTATAAATAACTTTATTTATGACAGAAATCTGAAAAAGCAGGGACTTGATATAGAAACGAGGCTCGATAAGTGCAACACTGAATGTCAGAGCATGATTAGTGATGCTGAAATAAAAAGCAATCAGATTTTAACAACTGCAAACGATAAGCGAGACAAAATAATAAATGATATGAACCGTAAAATTGAAAGTCTTGAAAAAGATTATACATATCTTGCAAGTAAATTTGACATTGATGAAAATTTCACATCTGAAGAATATAAAAATCAATATGCTTTACTTACTGTTGATGAAAAAAATCTTATTTCCGAAGAAAAAGCAGTAAATATAACAGACAGTTCACTGAATAAAAAAACAGCAAATAATTATAAAAAGCAAATTTTAAGATGTTTCAATTCTGAAACGACTTCAATTGTTTCTGCTGTTACAGTAAAGAATATTGAAACTATGAGGAATAAACTTATGAAGTCATATGAGACTATCAATACTCTTTACAAAAATAATGGTGTTGTGATTACAAAGCAGTTTCTTGACCTTAAACTTAAAATGCTGAATGTAAAATATGCTCAGGAATACCAGAAAGAACAAGAAAGGCTTACACAAAAGGCTATTCGTGAACAGATGATTGAAGAAGAAAAAATCCGTAAGGAAATTGAAAGAGAAAAGGCTAAAATCGAAAAAGAAGAAACTCAGTTCAAAAATGAAATAGACAAGCTTATGTTAAGAATAAAAAATGCCTCTGATATTGAAAAACAGCTTTATGTTGATAAAATAAAGGAACTTGAAAGCAAACTGAAAGAAGTTGAAGAAAGTAAAAAGAATGTTCTTGACCGTGAAAATAATACAAGAGCAGGATTTGTATATATTATAAGCAATATTGGTTCTTTTGGAGAAGATATTTATAAAATAGGCATGACTCGCAGGCTTGACCCTATGGACAGAATTGATGAATTATCCAGTGCATCTGTTCCGTTTTCTTTTGATGTACACGCAATGATATTCAGTGAAGATGCACCAACACTTGAAGCAACTCTGCATAATATTTTCAGTGACTATAAAGTGAATAAAATAAATCCAAGAAAAGAGTTTTTCCATGTTTCATTGGAAGAAATAAAAAAGACTGTGCAGAAAAACTTCAACAATACTGTTGAATGGACTGATATTCCGCAAGCTGAACAATACAGGCAGTCACTGGCAATAGAAAACAATCAATCTTATGCAAGCAATTAAAAAATAAAAAGGGCGGATTTGAATTATCCGCCCTTGATTATTATTCCTGAGAAATTATTTCCTTATAAAATTCGGAATAGTCTTTTCTGTTGTTTTTAGTGAACTCAATAGCAGTGCGAGGGTGCTGATTGAAAAGACCTGTCATCAGGTACTGAAAGTCATATCCCCATACAGCACCTGAATCCTTTACTTCTGGGATAAATTTTTCTATGAACTGTATAACAGGGTAAACGTTATACTTAGGATTTTTAAGGAAACCGAGGAGGAGTTCCATAGCACAGTTTCCAGCACCTCTTCCCATTCCTGCATAAGTAGCATCGAGCCAGTCCACACCGTCACCGCAGCATTCGATAGTGTTAGCAAAAGCGAGTTGCATATTATTATGTGCATGGATACCGATTTTCTTATTGTATTTTTCGCCGTATTCAGTATAAAGGGAAGCAATTCTTGCCATCTGTTCAGGATAGATAGAGCCGAAACTGTCAACAATGTAGATAACGTCAACAGGAGATTTGCCGAGAATATCGAGAGCCGCACGGACATCTGCTTCCTGAGCAGTAGAAATAGCCATTATGTTACAGCTTACTTCGTAGCCTTTGTTTTTAGCATCCTCAATCATGTCAACAGCAGTAGGTATCTGATGAATATAAGTTGCAACACGGATAAGGTCAACTGGACTGTCAGTTCTTTCATGAATATCGTTTTTGTAGTTACATCTGCCAACATCAGCCATGACGGCAATTTTGAGGTCGGTATTATTTTCACCGACTACAGAATAGATATATTCGTCATCGCAGAATTTGCAAGGACCAAATTTTGAAACATCAAACATTTCCTTATCGCCCTTGTAGCCGAATTCCATATAGTCAACTCCTGAACGGAGGTTAGCGTTATATATAGCCTTTACGAACTCATCAGAAAAGCGGAAGTCATTTACAAGACCACCGTCACGGAGAGTAGCATCAACAACCTTTATATCGGGTCTGAAATCCATTAATTTGGATACTTCTTTCATAAAAAACAATCCTTTCATTTTTAGTGATTTAACGCTTTAAAGCGAATACAGATATTATATCACAAAAAAACAGGTTTGTCAAGTAAAAAATGAAAATTTTGCAAACATGAGAATTTTTTTATTTTTAAACTGAAAAATACATTTATATTACAATTATTTTGAAATATTGACTTTATATATTTTTTATGTTATAATATAGCATAATATGGTTATGTACGGAATTTTCTTATACATGATTTTCATACAGCTAAAAACATATCAGAAATGATGATAAAGTTATAAGATGATTGATTTTAATTCAGGAAATCGGAAAGGTACAGAATTATGAAAAATGAATTTCTTGAGGCGGGAAAAATCGTCACAACGCACGGAATAAGAGGAGAAGTAAAGATTATGCCTTATACTGATACTCCCGATTTGCTTTGCGATTTTGACCGTCTTTTTTTAGGTAAGGAAAAACACGAAATATACATTGAACGTTCAAGAGTATTCAAAAATATGGTTATCATGAAACTTAAAGGGGTTGACACTCCTGAACAGGCTGAAAAAATGCGTAACACTGTTCTTTTCATGCACCGTGATGACCTTGAACTTGATGAAGGAGTATATTTCATTCAGGATTTAATAGGTCTTGAAGTAAAAGATGTCGATACGGGCGAAGTATACGGCAGAATAACAGATGTTATGCAGACAGGGGCTAATGATGTATATGTGGTATCAGGGGATAAAAGGGAATATTATATTCCTGCAATTCCTGATGTAATTATTTCCACTGATATTGACGGAAATATTATGACAATAAGACCTCTTGAAGGTCTTTTTGAATAAATAAAATCCATAATTAAAGGCGGTAAAAAAGAAATGAGTGTAATTAATTTTGAAAACGAAAACAGAAAGTTTATTGATTCGGCAGGAAGTTTCAAGGTTCTTGAATACCAGAAAGATGCAAGTGTCACATCAGTAAACGCACAGACAGAATACTTCATGAGCAAAATGAACGTAAAACGCAGACAGCTTGTCTATACTCTTGACGGTAAAAATTCGCTTGTAATGCAGGCAGGGGCTATGCAGTGGACTCTCGGAAACATCAGTATCAGTACGGGAGTAAAGGGAGCAGGCGATTTCATGAGCAAGATGTTCAAAGGCTCTGTAACAGGGGAATCTGCTGTAAAGCCTGAATACAAGGGTACAGGTACAGTTGTTTTTGAACCTACCTACAAGCACATAATTCTACAGGACGTAAGCACATGGGGAAAAGGTATGGTAGTTGAAGATGGTATGTTCCTTGCCTGTGACGGCACTGTAAAACAAAGTATAGTCGCAAGAAAAAATGTATCTTCGGCTGCACTGGGCGGAGAAGGTCTTTTCAACCTTGCACTTTCAGGACAGGGAATAGTTGCACTTGAAAGCAGAGTACCTATGGTTGAACTTGTCGAAGTACAGCTTAACGGTGAGGAACTTAAAATTGACGGCAATTTTGCAGTTTGCTGGTCAGCGGAACTTGATTTCACTGTTGAAAAGGCTACAAAATCGCTTATTGGTTCGACCGCAAGCGGTGAAGGTCTGGTAAACGTTTACAGAGGAATAGGCAAAGTTCTGATGAGTCCGGTATCGTACACATGAAAATTGAGATAATGACTTTATTTCCCGAAATGTGCGAGGCTGTACTCGGAGAAAGCATTATCGGGAGAGCAAGAAAGGCAGGAAAAATAGAAGTCCATTGCCGTCAGATAAGGGACTATACAAACGATAAACACAGACGTGTTGACGATACCCCTTACGGAGGCGGTATGGGTATGGTCATGCAGTGCGACCCTATTTATAACTGTTACAATGCAGTCTGTGACGAAATGGGCATTAAACCGCATACTATATATATGTCACCAAAAGGAAAAGTTTTCACTCAGGAAAAAGCGGTTGAACTTTCAAAAATGGAAAATATCCTTATTATATGCGGTCATTATGAGGGTGTAGACCAGAGAGTTATTGACAAAATTGTTGATGAGGAAATTTCAATTGGTGACTATGTTCTGACAGGCGGAGAAATTCCCGCAATGGTTCTTACAGATGCAGTTGCGAGAATGTGCAGGGGAGTTCTTTCTGATGATATATGCTTTGAGGAAGAAAGCATTTTCGGTGGACTTCTTGAATATCCGCATTATACACGTCCTGAAGTGTGGCAGGGCGAACGTGTTCCCGAAGTGCTTCTTTCAGGTCATCATAAAAATATCGAAAAGTGGAGACATGAAAAAAGTATCGGGATTACAGCAGAAAGAAGACCCGATTTACTGGAAAAATATAACGGAAATATCCATAAATAAGCCTTTTTTCTATTACAGACCGTATTTTATTAACAATTTGTTCTTATTTGAAATACAGTAAGGAAACTAAAAAGGATAATATTTTCTTTTCTGATATTTTTGTAAACTTTCGGTATAGTCTTGCGGAAAAATCACTTTTAGCAATAATCAACAGTTTATAGAGTTGAATATTGTATATTTTAAATAAACGTTTTTTGTTGTGATAATAAACAACCAAATCGGAAATTTTTACTTCATATTTAATCTAAATGTAGAAATTAATCAAATAATTCAAAATTAGTGAAAAAATCCGTTGACTATATCAAAAAATCAATGTATAATTATAATCAGCAGACAGGACATAAAAAGACACACGGTCTTGTTTATGAATCCTGTGCGTACAGTTTCATATGGAAACTGATTACAGAGATAGGAGAGTTGTATATGTTTGTCAGAGAAGTAATGGTTAAGAATCAGGTTGGACTCCACGCAAGACCCGCAACCTTCTTTATTCAGAAGGCTAATGAATTCAAATCGTCTATCTGGATTGAAAAGGAAGAACGCAGAGTTAATGCTAAAAGTCTCCTCGGTATCCTTTCACTCGGTATTGTAGGCGGAACTAACGTTAAGGTTATCGCTGACGGTGCTGATGAAAAAGCAGCTGTTGATGCTCTTATTGACCTTGTAGACAGTGGTTTCAGTGAAGAAAGCAGATAATTAATGAGCATAAGACAAAAGACCGTTACGAAAAAACCGTAACGGTCGGTTTTTTTGCCTAAAAACAGATATATTCAGCCATATTTTCCGCAAATATTCCATAGCCCTTTTCGGGTGAAGATACAAATACATGAGTTACTGCTCCTATAAGTTTTTCATTTTGTATAATAGGGCTTCCGCTCATGCCCTGAACAATACCGCCTGTTATATTAAGAAGTCTTTCATCAGTAATGCGAATCATCATATTTTTTGTATCATCAGTACTGCTGTAGTCGATATTTTCAATATTTATGCTGTATTTTTCGGGTTTGTTTCCCTTTACGGAAGTAATTATGAAAGCCTCACCAGTTTTTATTTCCTGTCTGTAGCCTATTTTGTACTCCTCCGAATTTAAGGCTATTTCCCTGAGAGCAGAATCGGTAAGTTTTCCATAGATACCTGTATTTCGGTTTTTGGTGAGTATTCCATAGCTTTCAGAACCGCTGAAATTTCCGTGCAATGCCCCTGGAATACCTGCAATTCCTTTTGTGACTTCCGTTATTTCAACAGGGACTGCTTCCCCTGTATTTATGGGAACTATTTCTCTTGTATCGGAATCGCATATAGGGTGTCCGAGACCTGCAAATTCTCCTGTTGACTTGTCTATAAAAGTTACAGTTCCGATTCCTGCGATGCTGTCACGAACCCACATACCGCCTTTCCAAGTGTTTGAATTTTCGGAGTAAACAGGGTCGAGCATAATTATTTTTTCCTCACCGTCACGCATGACTGTAAGTTTTACTGTTCTGCCTGAACTGTCGTTTATTACTTCCTGCAATTCCGTATTTGAGGCTATGGGGGTATTATCGGCAAGACAAATAATATCACCTGTTTTTATTCCGGCGATTTCAGCGGGACATATGAAATTTCCGTCTGTGTTTTCGACTTTTCCGAGTTCCGTGACCATTACACCGTCCATAAGAAGTTTTATTCCGAACGGGAATCCTCCTGCACATACTACAGGAGCTTCAGCCTCACGGATTTCAACGTTTTTTACAGGAATAGCCCCGAAAAGTGAAAGCGTAGCCTGATTTGATACAGGTATTATTTCACCGTTTGTTACAGGTTTTCCGCATACTATTTCAGGATAGTCCGCAATTTTTACGTTGCTGAGAGTTTCGGAAGTTATATTTTCGGGGAGAATTTTTGAATAATAATGTGTTACTGCTGATATTCCGATAAACAGTGCGGAAACTGCCGAGGCTGTAATTTTTATTATTTTTTGTTTCAGCATTATTTTATTTTCCTTTCGGTCAGAAATATCTGACTTTATTTATTATTCCACGTTTTATATATGTAATGCACATATAATTATTGCCGTTTTGCGTTCGTAAGATACTGAATGCAATATGATTTTTTAAACTGTTTTCGGACGTGCTATATTATTTTTATATATTTATATATTTAATAAATATGAGGAAAGAATACCATGAAAAATATTAAAAAACACCCTTTTACTTTATTCATCAAAATCATAATGATTATCCTGACTGTAATATTTTGCGTTTTAATGGTAATGCTTGCAGGTGCAGGAATAGTCTATAATGCCGAAAGCTATGGTGAACAGCTTGAAAGTTACGGAAAACTTATGATTTTATCGGGAATACTTATGACTTTAGGGAGTCTGTTATGTATTCCGAGGAAAACTTTTATTAATATAGTATCTGTTATATGTTCGTGTTCGGGATTTGCACTGTGTATGGCTATGCTTTACAAAATATGCGACCATGCAGACCGTGCAGGCTGGAGCAACAAATACAACATGACACCTATAAGTGATATGTACAAGGCAAGAATAATACCTTGTGCTGTTCCAATGGCGATAGCGGTAATTGTTGCACTGATACAGATATTTTCATATGAGGCTTCACAGGAAAGACACAGGAAAAAACTTTCCAGAATGGAAAAGGAAAATGCACCTGCTCCAAAAATTATTGATGACGACTGATTATATTATACCTCATGAATTTTAAAAAATTCGTCTTATTATGTAGTTAAAATATAAAAAAAATCCTGTCCCTTTGAAAAGGACAGGATTTTTCCATTGAAGGAGGTTTATATGAATGTTTTGGAGATTTCTTTATCAGGACTGTTCACTTATAAGGATAGATACACGGTTCTGAATTATAGAAGCAGTTTCTTCTGCGGTGCTTTCACCTGCAAAGTAGGATTCAACTTCCTCATTGATGATATCGTAGACATCTTCCGTATTTGAAGGATATGCCTTTGTTGAATTTGTGATGTAGCTGTCAAGGAAATCACGTTCTTCCTGAGTAAGAGGATTTATTTTTATTTCCTTGTCACCGATGTAGTAAGAATCGTCATATTCTTGTTTTTTACCGTTTTCGTCAGTCCAGTAGGGTTTTGACATTGTATCGTCAAGAGCCTTTTTGTAAGCGGATTTAAGGGCAGGAATTTCATAAAGTCTGTTGCTTGTCTGATAGCTTTCATCAAAGAACTGGCTTATAAATTCCCAGCAAGCCTCTTTGTTTGCGGAACTTTCAAGTATTGACATTGCGGAATTAGTGTGTATTACACCGCCTTTTCCGTCACTTGAGGGATAGCCTACAAGTGTTATATCGTCTCCGAAAGTAGCCTGTTTAGCCTGAGCATATTCTCTGAGATTTCCGAGATAAACAGAACTTAAAAGAGCCTTGTCGTTTCTGCACATTACTTCACGGTCCTGCCAGTATTTCTGTATTTCATCATTGTTAGCTGTTTCCCAGTCTATAACTTCGTTTTCGGCAGGGAACTTATTGCAAAATTCAAGAAGTTTTATAAATTCAGGGGAATCATAACTGCAAGTTGCATTTTCATAGTCGATGAAATCAGAAACATTGTATATAAGTGTATTGAATATATCGATTTTGGTATAGTCTTCATTAAATAACTGCATACCTTCAGGGAGATTGTCATAAGCACTGATAAGGTCATCAAGAGTCCAGTTTTCAGTACTTGCAAATTTTGTTTTAGCACCCAATGTCTGTATGCTGAAAGAGTAGGAAAGTGAAAGAAGTTTTCCGTTTATTTCGCAGGCATTAAGCAGAGGTTCAACAATGTCGTCTTTTGAAACAGTACCGTTTGTACCGAGAAAATCGTACAAGTCAGCGAAAACGTCCTTTGAGGCAAGCGAACTTATAACAGAATTGTCATAGCAGTAAATCATATCGGGTTCATTGCCTGAAACGATGTCCATTTTAAGTTGTTTAGCAGGGGTATTAAGAGTTTTTTCTTCTGTTTCGTCCCATTCGTAGTATTTGCTGTAATCCTGTATTTTTATTCTGAATTTGTCGTTTGACTTGTTGAACTGAGTAACTTTTGAAGTTACACTGCTGTCTGCGTACATCATACCCATAGTGATAATTTGAATGTCAGCGAGTTCAGAAATGTCACGCTTAGTAATTATATAGAAACCTTTTTCATTTGTTTCATAGTTTTGGAGATAGATAATGAAGTCGCCGTTTTCGAGTGCGATAATACCGTTTATGTACTCACCGTTAAGGTCGGAATCAAGCCAGTTTACGATTTCTTCTGTAGAACCGTCAGCCTTTACGCCTGAAAGCCCCATATTTCCCGACATATAGAAAATATAGTCACCGCTTCCCGACATCATATTGTTTATATAGCTGTTATTGTCATCTTTAAGGGATATGACATCATCTTTCATTTTAAGGGAAGTTGTATCAAAGGTTCTTATTTCCTGACCGTTTTCACCATATGTTACAAATGCAAAATTGCCTTCTGAATCGGTTGAGGCAGTGTTGACCCATGTATTTTCGCCAAAATCAAGTTCCTGTTCTATTTTACCGTCAGCACCCATTAAAGCATATACTTCCTCATCGGAATATATTGATACTATAATTTTGTCGTCACCGCACGGGAACATATTTCCTATATTTGCAGGACTTGTTTTTTCTTCACCGTTTTCGTCCTCATAAGTATTCTGATAGTTTTCAAGACCTGTAACATCATTTGATGAAAGAATATTGCCGTCAGAATCCATTGTGATTAGCTTTACGGAATGTTTGGCAGCAGCTTCAAGGGCTTCATAGTTGTAATTTTCGGCATCAAAATCGGGGTCTTGGTAGTCTGGCATGGGATAGTCACCGTAATCGGTTATATTTGCGAGTATGAATATTGTATCGTTTGAAGTGACAGCGATATTGAAATAACAGTAACCGTTAGCAGGCTTTTCAATACCAGTATTCAGTTCGGTACTTGAGGAAAATTCATTGTCAGTCACAAATATTTTGTTATCTTCTTCAATATTTCCCGAAATGAGAATTTTTCCGTTGCTTAAAGATGTCATTCCCGATACATAGTCAAGTACAAAATCGGCAGGAAGTTCAGCGGAACGATAGGAATTTGAAATTACCTCATCAGCGGTTTGAACGGCTTTTTTACTTCCTGAACTGCTGTTATTTTCGTCAGAATTGTTATTTTCGTCTGATTTTTTACCGCATGAAAATGCAGTAAGTACGAAAGCAAGAGCCATAATCCCCGAAACAGTTCTTCTGATAAAAGTTTTTTTCATGGTAAATTTTCTCCTTCTGATTTATTATGTTTTTGATTATTTATAATATCTTTCTTTTGTTTATGTTCATATATCTTTTTATTTATACTTTCAATGGCTTTTTCAGCGAGTATTTTTCTGTATTTTTCCGCCTTTTGCCACAGTATGACGATAAGCCATATAATTGTTATCACGGGAAAGACAAGGCATATTCTTCTGTAGAAGTATATGAAAGTAAGTTTAAATTCAACTATTCTTGAAGCGTTTTCCCAGTATGGATATTTCAGGGAACTGTCTCTTACTGCATAGTCGGAAACATTTCTGAAATTTCCTGCACGTTCGGAAGGCTCAAATCTTTCCGAATTGTTTACAACACTGTATTTGTACTTGTAAGTATCCTTGAAATAGTCGTTTACTGCGTTATAAGCAAAATTTTCAACGGGATTCGGACATATACATTCATAGCAGGTTACTTTTTTGAAATCCGTATTTTCTTCGGATATTCCGAAAGATGTATTCAGATTTTTCAAACCGTCATATGAAAGATATATTTTAGGAATTTCCCCTGCACATTTTTTTTCGGGTTTTGTCCGAGGATTTTCTATAACTCCCGAAATATAGAACTTTACACCGTCAATATATATATTCATACCCGAAACTTTTTCAGAACCGTATAAAGCCCATGCAAGATTTCTGTCTATTACAGCACCGTCCTGCATTAAATCGCTTTCGGAAAAATATGCACCGTCAATCAGTCTGAAATCACGGAATATGAAAAAATCACCTCCCACCGCAGTTATTTCAGCCTCTGAACGTCCCGAAATATCGCACCTTACTGTACTGTTGCCGAAATAACTGCTGTAAGCGTAAGGAACGAGCGTTTTATTTTCTTCAGGTACTATTGAAGCTTTTTTTAATGAATCAAGTATACTTGCCTGTATTTCCTGTATGGAATCTCTTGTAAACCCTGAATCTTCCGTAAGAAAACAGCTTATCTGTGAATAATTTCCGTCACTGTCCCATTTTCCGCCTGATTTGTTATATCCCTGTGAATCTGCGAGAATATTTCCAATAACAGAAAGAATAATGAAACCTGTCAGAGAAATAAGGTCAATAACCGAAATTATTTTTCTGATTTTATTTTTCATCTGTAACCGCCTTAATTGTCTTTCATTCTTACTTGGTCTTTAGGTGATACTGGTTTGCTTGCAGTAGTTATTATGTAAGCTCCCTGACTTATATTTCCCTGAACGGCACTTGAAACTTCATCGGAAGAAAGCACTTCAACGTCAATTCTTTCTGCATAGTATCTGTTTCCGAGCGGTGAACTCTTTGAAGTTACAGTGAGTACGAATTTTCCGTTTTTGTCCTCATACACAGCACTTTTCGGAACTATTACATCATAGTTTCCGTTTCCGCACGGAATTGAAAGGTCTATGCCTGAACCTGATTCAATGTCACCTGTTACACTGAAAACAAGTATTTTATTCCTTGAACCTGCTGTCTTGTCGGATTTTATGTCTGTTACGACAGCTTCCACATTACCGCTCCAGTTGTTGATTACTTCCGCCTGAGTACCTTTTTTAATTTTCTGTGCTTTCTGAGCGTCCACTGTAATCTGTGCGGTGTAGCCTTCCGAGGTTATGTCTATCACAGCAAGAACCATATCGGGAATAGTTTCCTCATCTGGCTTGACGTTTACGGAACTTACAACACCATCATATTTGGATTTTATTTCAGTAACTTCATTTTCCTTTTTAAGTTTTTCGATTTTCTGTTTCTGACGGTCTATTTCCTGTTTTTTTGCTTCAAGGTCGAGACTGTCTATTTTAGCCTGATTTTCGTCTGCGGACTTTGTTTTGTTAAGATTTGCAATAAGTTCTTCCAGTGCGGTTTGTTTAGCCTGTACAATGTCATTAAGGTCGTCAATGCTCATTGCGGAATCCATATCCATTGAATTTTCATAGTCAGAAATCATAATGTTAAGCGAATCTATTTGATTTTCGGTATCTGCAAGCTGGTTTACGAGGTCTGCACGGAGATTATACTTGTAATTTTCGTATTCAGCCTTTGCGTTGTCCCTTATGGATTCTTTTTCTTCTGCATTGATTCTTGCGTTTTCTATTTCTTCAGTGCTTACGTTCTGAACTGGGACGGTGGGAATTTCAGTGGGAACAGATGTAGTTTCTGTTTCAGGTTCTGTGGGATTTTTTTCTGAATATTCATCATAACGGCTGTTACCGCCCGAAATCAACTGCATATATTCGGAATAGGCTGTATTATAAGCGGATTCCGCATCTGTAAGATTATTTTTAAGTGCGATTATTTCTCCTGTATATTCAGCGGCAGCCATTGAATATTCATCAGTGTCTATTGCTGTGATTACGGACTGCAATTTAGTTTGCAGTTTAGTAAGGGAATTTAACTGATTTTTATTGTAGCTGTAATTATTTTTAGCTTCCTGTACGTTTCCTTGGTTTGCAATGGCATTGTCACGCTTTGCAATAGCCGTATTGAGTTCGTCTCTTGCGGAATTGATAGCTTGATTTTCAGCGGAATAGTCCGCATCAGGAGTAAGAAGTGCTTTCTGGTATTCAAGTTCAAGCACTGCAAGTGCGGATTCTGCATCTGTCAGGTCAGTGGATTCCTTACCGCCGACTGTAAACAGAACATCGCCTTTTTTTACTTCTTTTCCCGATTTAATCATGATAGTATTTATTACTTTGTTTCCGTCAGTTTTCACTTCATAGCTCTGATTTGATTCAACGATACCGCTTCCCCTTATTCTTTCGGTGAGTTTTCCCGACATTGCACGTTCCGTTGAAATTTCCGCAAGAGATTTGTTCATAATCGTATTTGAAAAGAATGTAAGCACAAGCAGAACCGCAAGGAAAACAATAAGTATATTTTTTATAATGTCACGTCTTTTTACAGGGTCGAGGGTTTCTTTTTCGTCATTCATAAAACATAAATCTCCTTTTGTATTGTAAAATCAGCCTTTTATTCCGCCTGAATAGGTTATTCCCTCAACGAGATAGTCCTCACCATAAAGGAACATCAGTATTGTAGGAATCATATATACAACGCCTACTGCAAATGCAAGTCCGATGTCGCCTGTGTTTATCTGTGAAAGGAAGATTGAAAGTGGGTGCATATCGGTATCTTTCAGAAGTATAAGGGGCTGTTCGACCATATTCCAGTAGTCAATGAAAACAAGCATGACAACCGAAACTATTGCACCTTTGCACAACGGTATGTAAATTTTTGTAAGTATCTGAATTTCCCCTGCACCGTCCAGCTTTGCCGCCTCAACGTATGAGACAGGTATTCTTTTCATTACTTTTGTAAGAAGAAAAATACTGAAAGGTGAAAATATTCCTGGGAGAATTACAGACCATCTTGAATCTATTAAGTTGAATTTCTGGGCAACAAGAAAATTCGGAACAAGTGTAACCTGATAAGGCATAAGCATAAGTATTATGTATGAAAAGAAAATAATGCTTTTTATCTTGTTCGGGTATCTTGATAAGCCATAGGAAGTTATTATTGCAAGCAGAACCTGAAAAACCGTTATCGGAACTGTAAGCATTACGGAATTCCAGAATTTAAGCAGATAGTCTGGACTTTTCAGCAGAACCCCTTTATACTGGTCGAAAGTTACCTTGTCGGGAATGAATTTAAGGTTTACATTATCGGAAATAAAAGTTTTTTTATCTTCAGTCATATTTCCGAACATTGCACCGTAGTTTGCGGAAATTTCAGCGGAAGTCATAAACGAATTTGCAATTGTCAAAACCGTAGGCATTACGAAAAAAAATGCGGAAACTAATGCAAACACGGTTATAATTATATTGAAAGTGTGTTCTTTCTGTTTTCGGGTCATTATTCGATGTCCTTTCCGAAATGGTTTTCAGTTATCAGCAGAACGGCAATAATTACAATCATTACGCCTGAAAACAGTACAGCAGCCGCTGAAAGTTTCTGATAGTCAATACTGTTGAAAGTATTGTTCATGAAATGCTGTAACATATACAGCCTGTCGAACGGGTAGTCACCTGTAAGCAGATATACTTCACGGAAAATCTTGAATGAGTTTATAAGCGAAAGTATCAGTACAAACAATATAGTCGGAGAAAGATAACGCAGTTTTATATGTACGAACTGATAAAATCTGCTTGCCCCTTCAAGTTCAGCGACTTCAATAATGTCTTTTGGTATGCCTGCAAGTGCGGACATGAAAAGAATCATGTTATATCCGAGGTTTTTCCACAGAAACATACAGATAATTATAATTTGTCCGTGTTCTGATTTAATCCAGTCAATACCTTCACCGCCGAAAGTTTCTATTATCTGGTTGAGAGTGCCGTGGTTATGGAATATTACCTGCCATACAAGTACTACCGAAGCAGTGGGAACCATAAGCGGACTTAGAAAAAACGTCCTGAAAAGACTTTTTCCTTTTATATTTCTTTCCAGCATTACTGCAAGTGCAAGCGAAAGAACCAGTGCAAGCGGTACTGATACAAGTGAAAAGTAAGCGGTATTTTTTGCAGCCTTTATGAAAGCAGCATTTTTAATCAGTTTATGATAGTTTTCAAATCCGACAAATTCACGTGAAACAGGATTTTTTATAAGTGAATAATATATTACTATTCCGAACGGAACAAGAAAAAATATCATTACTCCTATCACACTCGGAACAATACATATATTGCTGAAAATTTTCTCTTTAAGCTGACCGCATGGGTTTCTGTGTTTTTTCATTTTACCACCTGTAAATTTTTATTTCATAATATAAGTGTTTTTAAAAGTCAAAAAAGACGAAGCAAAAATATATTTTTTTATTTTAACAATTTTTTCTTTGTATTATTATGATATTTCATGGCTTTATTTGGTACAATAAATACATTCGTAACAAGTTTGCTTTTTGTGACATCTGTTAACCTCGTGCAACAAACTGTACTAATCAGAATAATACGATTGTGACAATTACTATAATATCACTGTTTTACTTATTTGTCAAGGGGATTTAATAATTTTTTTTAGGAATCTGTGAAGTACCTGTTTACATAATAATAAAACTTGCAAAATTCTATAATACAAGTACGGATTATATTCTTGAACTGACAGACAATAAAAATCCTTATAAATAAATTTGTAAAATATCCTCTGTTAATTTATGGTGAGATTATGCAAAATGACGAATTTTAAAAATCCTATTGACATTTCAGAAAAGTCATGATATAATATTAACTGTTGAAACGCCATGCGGGTGTAGTTCAATGGTAGAATTCCAGCCTTCCAAGCTGGTTACGTGGGTTCGATTCCCATCACCCGCTCCATTTTTATGCGCCTTTAACTCAGCTGGATAGAGTAACTGCCTTCTAAGCAGTAAGCCGCTGGTTCGAATCCAGCAAGGCGCGCCACTTAATTCTTTAAAATACGGAGATTTTCCGATTTTTAAGCGGTTGGCAGTTGGATATATTCCAACAGATACACTTGAAAAATTTAATATGGTGGGTGTAGCTTAGCTGGTTAAAGCGTCGGATTGTGGTCCCGAAGACCGTGGGTTCGAATCCCATCTCCCACCCTTAATCATTGAGAATAAACATTAAAACCATTTTTCTTGAAAAGCCTGAATTTTCAGGCTTTTTTGTTTTATATGACTGTATTTCCGATGAAACCCTTGCTGTTTATTTCAGGAATTTCAGTTTTTATTCTGGGGTCAAGAAGATTTCCCATGACCGTTATTATGTCGCAGTCAGAAGCGAAACCGTCAAGAAGGGCATTTTTGACAGAACCTTCAAGGACTTCCGCTGAATTTTCTGAAAAAATATCCTTTACCTGTGTCCTGACAACGTAGCATGAAGGCGATACTTTCAGATGATGTAGCATATTTTCAAGTGTTGTTACAGTGTCGCATTCTTTTATTGCAATCATTTCGGTATAGCCTGTAAAAATCTGTTTGCCCGTGATAAGTTCGGCTTTTTCGACTGCACTGACAGGATTTTCAGCCTTTACCTTTACAGGTTTTGTATTTTCCCCGAAAAAGCACATAGTTATTTTATCTCCGTCAATTTCAACTGCACGGAGATAATTTTTATCGTGAACTCTTCCAGAAGATTCACAGCCTGTAAGCATCGTGACCATTAAAAAAACAGCAATTAATTTTTTCATTTTTGCAACTCCTTTAAAAAAAAACTGTAAAAAATTGAGAAAATAAACATAAAATAATGAAAAATATAAAAAAACAGTCTTAAACGTCATCAGATTACGCTTGAAGTTCAGATGAACTTGTGATATAATCTTATCATCAATTACAAGGGGGTATAAATTTGGAAAACGTACTTGAAGTAAAAGAACTTTCAAAGCAGTATTCAAAAGTGCTTGCTGCTGATAAAGTATCATTCCAGATAGCAAAAGGAGAAATATTTGCACTTATAGGACCTAACGGTGCAGGAAAAACTACTACAATAAGAATGATTTCCACACTTCTCAAACCAACTTCGGGAGACGCTTTAGTGGCAGGCTACAGCATAAACAAAGAACCTGAAAAAGTCCGTGAAAACATAACTTATCTTCCGGACGAGGCAGGAGCTTACAAGACTATGACGGGAAACGATTATCTTCGCTTTATGGCTGGACTTTTTTCTGATGACCCTAATACCATTAAAAGCTATATCGCAAAGGCTAAGGAGATAAACTGTCTCGGAGAACGTCTGAAAGATAAAATAGGTTCATACAGCCGTGGAATGATAAGAAAGCTACTTCTTTCCCGTGCGGTAATGACCCAGCCAAAACTTGCCATTCTTGACGAACCGACAAGCGGTCTTGATGTTCTTAACGCTATGGAAATCAGAAGAACTATTAAAAAACTT
>Ga0326514_10000854_pt1 | contig 20090 bp, 15 predicted proteins | sample 3_2548_0518_D_FD_203653 | JGI IMG/M metagenome (GOLD analysis project Ga0326514, IMG submission 203653) | Bovine rumen microbial communities from UC Davis, California, United States - 3_2548_0518 | ecosystem: Host-associated > Mammals > Digestive system > Stomach > Rumen | place: USA... | reverse complement strand
GGCGGCCTTTTTTGCATACTTGGTATGAAAAACCAGCAGTCCGTCCCCCGCTTCCGCGGAAATGTTAATGGGCGCGGCTGCTGGTCTTCCGTTCATATAAATCCTTATCTCAGTGCAGCAGAAGGATCAGGAACTGGCACACGAGCACGACCGAGATCAGCGCGATCGGGTAGGTTGCCGCGTAAGCAGATGCAACTGCCTCGGTCTTTGCGACCTTGATCAGGGTACCCAGAGCCGGTGTCGAAGTCATGCCGCCGGTGATGCAGCCCAGTGCGTTCATCAGCTGGAGCTTGACCAGTTTCATAGCAACGATGAAGCCGATGATCATCGGAATCAATGTCATAAAGATGCCATATACGAAGTAAACCGGCTTGAAGTACTGAAGGAACTTGGATCCTCCGGATACGCCTGCACCGATCAAAAAGAGGATCAGGCCGAATTCCTGGAAGGTCTTCAGGACATCTTTCTTCACCTGCATGGAGATCTTTCCGAGGTGGCCGAAGTGTCCCCAGATCAGACCTGCGATCAGGACACCACCGGTCGTGGTAAGGGAAAATGATGTTCCGGCCAGCCCCTTTGTAGAAAGCGGGATGTGTACTCCGCCAAGGATGATTCCGGTAATGATGACGAAAGCAAATGGAGCGATTCCAAGCGGATCGATGTGGATATATTTACTGTCATCGATCTTTCTTTCCCCGGATGATACATCCGTGATCTTTCTGACTTCTTCATCAATATTTGCCTTGAGGAGCTTCGGCATCAGCTGTACAAACAGGACAACGCCGATGACGCCGAAGATGTAGGAGATGCCATAACCAACCGTGACCGCATCCGCGTACTTAGGGTCGACCGACGCCTTGGACGCTGAGAACGCAGGCGTCGAGGTCAGCGCTCCGGAAAGAAGTCCGGTCAGAAGCGCTACAAACTGTTCGCTGTCCGGCTCGCTTCCCCTTCCGATATAATAGCAGACAACCGTGACAAGGCCGCCGCTCAGGATGATAACGATTCCCAGAAGAATGTAGGACTTGAAGTTCTTCTTCAGATTGGAGAAAAATGTCGGTCCGGCAATCAGACCGACCGAGCAGACGAACAGGCAAAGACCACAGGATTCGATGATCTTCAGGGCGTTCGGGCTGATGTCGACCCCGCTGATGATCAGGTTATCCGACAGGGTCGGTGCATTCAGGATACCGTAGAGAATGGATGCGATAAAGACACCCGCTGTTCCGAGTGATACGCCCTTGATCTCAATCTTGCCGATCAGATAGCCTCCGACAATGATTGCGAAGATACTCATTACGAAGAACGTGATCCCCGTAACGCTGATGTAGCCTTCCAAAAGACTCATAACTTTCCTCCCTTAGACTGATAGTTTCTATCAATGTCTCAAATATAAAGCCATTATAGCAAATATCCACTAAGGAGGATTAATATTTTTCATACTTCATGTGACTTTGTACAATACCACTTGACCTCGTCATGCGGTATAGAGTGCCGCGTGCAGCCGGTTCCAGTAGTCGCCGTATCCGGCTGACGCCGGGGATACCGGGCGGGCGATGGGATTCTTTTCATTGACAGCGATCTCGCCGCCCTTCTTCATGACCATGATCCGGGTCCCGAGCACGATGGCTTCCTGGATATTGTGGGTAATGAAGATGACCGTTGCGTCCCAGTCTTTGCGGGCAGTCAGCCTCAGCAGCTCTGCCTGAAGGGTATTGCGGGTGATGGCGTCCAGCGCAGCAAAGGGTTCATCCATGAGAATGATCTCCGGCTTCAGCGACAGCGCTCTCGCGATTGCGACTCTCTGTTTCATGCCGCCGGAGAGCTGATGCGGATAATACTTCTGGTAACCCGAAAGCCCGACTGTCTCAAGTGCCTGATCTGAAAGCTTCTTTTGTTCATTCTTATCTTTGATGCCCTTCAGCTTCAGTCCATACTGGATATTCTTCTCAACCGTTTTCCACGGGAAGAGCTGGTTGTAATCCTGGAAGACCATGATCCGGTCCGTTCCCGGAGTCCTTCTCTCTGCACCCTTGACCTTGATAGATCCCTCGTAATCCTCAAATCCCCCGATGCAGCGGAGCAGTGTCGTCTTGCCACATCCGGACGGACCAAGAATACACAGAAAATCATTTTTCCGGACCTGGAGACTCAGGTCCTCAATAACACGATTGCCCATCTGCCCGTCTTCATCCTCCCCCGGTGTCTGGCTGTCGTCAAACACTTTCGTCAGATGACTCACTTCAAGCACGACCGGCTTCTCCTCAAAAGCCTTTTTCTCATTGGCCCCCGTCTCCAGAACCTTATCTTCTATCATGAAACCATCCCCCACTTCTTCACCGTTGCCTTTTCGATCGGGTTCAGCACACCATATTGGACGACCAGTCCGATCAAAATGATAACGATCAGGGTGGCGTACATTTCCGCATTCTTCATATTGGTCCGCATCTGGTTGATGTAAAGCCCGATGCCCGGGCAGGAGGCGATGCCGAAGACCATCTCGGCCGCAATCAGGCCTCTCCAGGCTCTTGCCCAGCCCACCTTGAGGCCGGATACGATATAGGAAGCCGCTGCCGGAATATAGACACCGAACAGCAGTCCCGGTCCGGTCAGCCCCAGATTCTTGCCTGCCTCCACATAGATCTGGGGCGCGGCCTTGAAACCATCAAGTACGTTGCGGGACATCGGCCAGATCACCGAATGCACGACCAGGAAGACGATGACGCCCGTCTTCACACCGAAGATGACAATTACGACAGGGAGCAGCGCAACGCCCGGAAGCAGATCGAAGACCGTCACGCACAGGTTATAGATATTGCTGAACGTTCTCGAGATCATCGAAAGTCCTGAGAATGCGAATGCCAGGGCAATTCCGATCACAAGGCCTCTCAGCAGAAGTCTCAGCGAGTTCAGGGTGTAGATAATCAGACTGGTCCCCGCATACCCCGTCACAAAATTGCTGACGAACGCTTTCGCGATCGCCTCCACCGTTGGGAAGACGATCTCCGACCGCTCTCCAAACACATGCGCCCTGGCGACGGTCTCCCAGATTACCAGGACAAGGATCAGAAAGATGACCTTTACAAGGATGTCATAGGTCCTGCTTTCTGCAAATGTGCCTCTCCTCTTTTTCTTCTTTTCGCTTCCGGCTGTCTGAACTGCTGCTTCCATAGCTTATCTTCTCAGTCTCCCTTTACATTATCAAACACAAGATCTTCGTAGCTGCCCGGATCGGAGTCAATGAATCCATTCTCGAACATGAACTTTGCAAGATCACCGATTCCCCTGGTCTCCGCATTATAGGTTCCCTTTTCCAGGAACTTTGCCTCGGTCTCCTCATCGTTGCCGTCATAGGAGGCGGTGATCTTCGCTGCATCCCCGGCAGACTTTGCGATGACCTCCTGGCCCTCTGCGATTCCCTCGCAGAGCGCATTGTAAAGATCAGGGGTCTCATCGTGAAGTTTCTCAGAGCAGATACCTACGAGGAAGGAGTTTTCATTTGTCCATACATCAGAAAGATCATCAACCTGATTCAGGTCCTTATTTTCCTGCTCCTCATAGAGGAACGGATTGGCTGTCAGATGAGCTGCAACAGCACCGGACTCCAGGGCTGCCATGCCATCCGGGTGCTTCATCGCCACGATGTTGGCATCGAGAGCGTGCGGGTCCTCTCCCCTTGCAGCCAGTGCCTCGGCGAGAATGATATGCTGGATGGAACCGATATTGACCAGTGCCAGCTGCTTATCGGAACCGATCAGATCGGTGAGAGACTTGACATCCGGATCGTTGGACATGACCTGATGTTCCTGGCCGGACAGATTGGTGAATATCCTGTATCCGAGCTTCGAGACGATACCGGAAACGGCAGGACCGACGCCCATAAAGCCTGCATCGATGTCGCCGGAAGCGATCGCGGTATTGATATCCGCTCCGGAGCTCATCTGGGTCCAGGTAATCTCAAGATCAGCACCCGTCGCTTCCTTGTAGGCAGCCTCAATCAGCTTCTGATCCTGGGCGATGGTCACCGGCGCATAACCAAGACCATACTGATAAGCGATGTTGAGCGTGGCATCTTCACCACTCTTTGCCTCTTTCTCATCCGCATATGCAGCACCGCCCATAATTGTCGAAAAAGTAACCGCGCAAACCATAAGCAAACCAAGAACTCTCTTCTTCATAACATTCTCCTTATTGATAACATATTGCTTATATGTATATCAGAAACAATTTATAATATAGCCGTAATTATAAGCATTGTCAAATACTTTTATAAATTTCTTGTTTATGTAAATTGTCTGGTGCCTGGCACCGCACAATTCAGTCAAATTATCTGACAATTTCAGAGGACTCACTATCCTATCACACCATCTTATTAAGCTCTGCAGAGCGAAAAAAGCCTTCGTGGAATGCAGGCATCCCTATTATCAGGATGTCTGCAAACCATGAAGGCTTTTTACGTGTAGATTTGATTATAAATTGTCTGACAATTTATGTAAATTGTCCGGTGCCTGGCACCAGACAATTCTAGACAATTTCAGACAATTCCAACAAATTTACAGATTATTTGCCGGGTACTGGCCTGGGTACTGCTCTGTCGGGTACTCATGCTTCTTGGTTGCCTTGTACTTGACGATGCGCATGGTTCTCTTCGGAAGGTACTTCTTGACGCAGTCCATCATCTCCTCTGCAGTGTGCATCTCGGATGCCTGCGGGATATCTCTGGACAGGTGGATCGCATCGAACTTGCATCTGGTCGTGCAGAGGCCGCAGCCGATGCACTTGTTGAGGTCGACGACGGAAGCGCCGCAGCCAAGGCATCTAGACGCCTCGATTTTGACCTGCTCCTCGGTGAGCGGCATGCGCAGCTCCTCGAAGGTCTTCTTATCGTCGGTCCTGCGGATGCCCGGAATCTGACGCTCTGCGTTGTCATACCCCTCAACCTGGATATCCTCTCTGTCAAGTTCAGTGAAATGTCTCAGGTCTCTTCCGATTGTAAGGCTCTGGCCCGGATGGACGAACCGGTTGATGGAAACCATGCCTTCCTTGCCGTCCGCGATTGCATCAATGGCGAATCTTGCGCCATGGTTGATGTCGCCTCCGATAAAGACATCCGGCTCAGCCGTCTGGAGCGTGACAGGATCAGCAACCGCAGTGCCATTTCTGCGAAGCTCAACCTTGCTGCCCCTCAGCATATCGCCCCACTCGGCAGCCTGCCCGATCGCCATGAGTACATGCTTGCACGGGATCTCGACCGTGTCTTCCTCATCGTACTGCGGATTGAACCTACCGGTCTCATCCTTGACATGCAGGCACTTCTTGAACACGATGGACTTCACGGTCCCGTCCGGATTCTTCTTTACTTCCTTCGGTCCCCAGCCGTTTCTGATCTCAATCTCCTCGCTCTCCGCAAGGGCAATCTCGTCCTTCGAAGCCGGCATCTCATGTCTCTGCTCAAGGCAAAGCATGGTGACATGACCATCCGTCGCTCTCCATGCCGTTCTCGCGACATCGATCGCGACGTTGCCGCCTCCGACGACTACAACGTCGCCATCCATACGGATTTCGTCATGGATATCCTTGCCCGCAGCCTTCGCCGCTCTTTCCTTCTCACCGGTAGTCGCAAGGTTCATTCTCTTGAGGAATCCGACGCCGGACTCAACACCCTCTGCGTCCTCGCCCGGAACACCCGCCTTGCGGCCGCCCTGAAGGCCGATTGCGACGAAGAATGCCTTAAAGCCCTGCCTCCTCAACTCAGCGAGAGTGACGTCCTTTCCGACTTCCACTCCGCACCGGATCTCGGCTCCCATCTTTCTGACGAGGTCGACCTCAGTCTGAAGAGCCTGCTTCTCAAGAACAAAGTTCGGGATACCATTTAAGAGCATTCCGCCCGGACGCTCTTCCTTCTCGAAAATGGTAACCGGGTAGCCTTCTTTTCTCAGGTACCATGCAGCAGTCAAACCTGCTGGCCCTGCCCCGATAACAGCGACCGGATACTGGGTCCACTGCTCACCATCCTGGTTCTCGGAAATCTCAAGGAACTGATCCGGATCCTTGATCTCGACCTGAGACAGGAACTTCTTGATCTCATCGATTGCCAGCGGCTTGTCGATCGTTCCTCTGGTACAGCGGTCCTCGCAGCGTCTGTTGCAGACTTCTCCGCAGACAGCCGGGAACGGATTGTCCTGGCGGATCAGGCTGACCGCCTCCTCATATCTTCCCTCGGAAGCCATCTTGATGTAGCCCTGGATCGGCAGATGTGCCGGACATGCAGTCTTGCACGGAGAAGTACCCGTGGCATAGACATTTTCCTTATTGTGGTCGCGGTAATCGCGGTCCCACTTATCCTCGCCCCACGGCATATCATCCGGCAGCTCATGCATCGGATACATAAACGGCTGACCATTCTTGTGGCAGAGCTTCTGGCCAAGTTTTGCAGCTCCGGCCGGGCAGACTTCCACACACTTTCCGCAGGCAACGCACTTGGCCGGATCGACGTGGGCACGGTAAGCCGATCTGGACATGTTCGGGGTATTGAAGAGCTGAGAGGTTCTCAGTCCATAGCAGGATCCCGGTGAGCAGTTACAGATACCAACGATACGGTCCTCACCATCCAGGTTCGTGATCTGGTGGACATAACCCTTGCGCTCAGCACGCTGGATGATCTCCATGACCTCTTCCTTGCTGATATACTCGGCATCCTTGCCGGAAGTGACCAGAAACTCCGCGATATCGCCCACACCGATGCAGGTGTAGCCTTCGATGTCGCCGACGCCTTCGCCTCTGATTCTCTGAGCCTTTCTGCACGCGCATACCATCTTGCAGAACTTGTCGTACTTGCCTACCCAGTGGGACAGCTCCTCGACGCTCACCTTTCTGGTGTTGGTATGGATCGCCTCCTCGACCGGAATGACATGCATTCCGATTCCGGCTCCTCCCGGAGGCACCAGCTTGCCGGCGAGGGCAACCGGTTCCTGCGGCGCCAGGTTGAACATCGTTGCGACTTCCGGATGGTCATCGCAGAGCGTCGGATGCTCGACCATATACTCACCCGATCCCACAACCCACTTCGGGATGCAGTACTGAATGTGATGGTCCGCATTCTGGCGGTTCTGCTCAAGGATACCGATCCAGAGCAGATGGTCGATGATCTTCTGAGCCTCAGCCTCGGACATATGATTCTTTTTCGCAAGCCATGCGGTATCCCTTCCGACGCGGCGCTTCTCGAAGCTCAGCATGAACCTCACCTCATCCGTGGTCAGCAGCCTGTCCAGGATCCAGAAATCCATGTGGTTCTCTTTCATGCCGCCCGGAAGCTTTCTCGGAATATTGTCCGTGATCAGCTGTGCAAGCTTTGTCACCAGCTTCTTCTTGACCGGGTCCGGACAGTGATAATCCTTGACCGGGAAGTCGCGGTCATTGACATGAAGCATAGGGTTGACTTCTTCTACCATTCTTCTCCCTCCTGTATGATGTGCAGAAAACATCCCCTGCACAGAAAAAAGCATCAGTCGCAGATCCGGCTAATGCTTTCTACATGCTTATACAACATTGTAAGTCAGGGAAAGCCATTTTGCAACCTCTTAGATAGCAAAAAGGCCTTCCTCCTTCGGAAATGTGAATCGCGGCTGCTGTCGCCATTATTTTACATGGTGATCAGTTCGTACTCACGGCTGCCAAGACCGATCTTCTCAGCATGCTCCAGGGTCTCCTTCCAGGCAACATTCGGATTGCTGTCCTTGAAGTGGTCGTGGTAGTGATGCCAGTCCGGTTTCGCCAGATTGTCGCCCAGCTGGGAATTGCGGAATGGAGTCTGCTTCTCGCAGAGATCGACACAGGCCATATCAAGAGCGACCGGATCAAAGGAAGCAAGCATTCCGACATCCGGAAGGATCGGAGCGTCATTCTCCCCATGACAGTCGCAGTTCGGAGAAACATCCTGGATCAGGCTGATATGGAAGCAAGGTCTTCCATCGCAGACCGCCTGGGAATATTCCGCAATCTTGCAGCCAAGGATCTCGACCGCGTTCTCATTGTCATTCTCGATTGCGTCAAATGCACACGCACCGATGCAGCGTCCGCACCCCTTGCAGATATCCTGGTTGATGTGAGCGTAGCCATTGTCGTAATCGATGGCATCGGATCCGCACTCCTTCGCGCAGCGGTGGCACTTCCGGCACTTGTCCACGATAACATGCGGCTTGCCGTCATTATGCTGCTGCATCTTGCCTCCGCGTGAACCGCAGCCCATACCGATATTCTTGAGGGTTCCGCCGAAACCGGTTGCCTCATGCCCCTTGAAGTGGGTCAGGGAAATGAATACATCCGCATCCATGATGGCACTTCCGATGAGTGCTGTCCTGAAGTACTCGCCATTCCTGACCGGGACTTCCTTCTCCTCTGTTCCGCGAAGACCGTCGGCGATGATCACATGACATCCGGTCGTCACCGAGTTGAATCCGTTCAGCTCGGCGCAGGTCAGATGGTCAAGCGCATTCTTTCTGGATCCCGGATACAGCGTGTTGCAATCGGTCAGAAATGGTTTTCCTCCCAGTTCCTTCACGACATCCGCAACCGCCTTCGCATAGTTCGGACGAAGGAAAGCCAGATTGCCCAGTTCACCAAAATGCATCTTGATCGCGACAAACTTGCCGTCCATATCGATATCGCCGATTCCGGCTCTTCTGATCAGCTTCTGCAGCTTGACCGTCAGCGGAGTCCCGACTTTGGTACGGAAATCAGTAAAATAAACCTTTGACTTCTCAGCCATGACAGCACCACCCTTCTATGTTTGGTAATGTATGTGAATATGTGCAAACAAATTAATGATATATTACCACATATAGCAGACATTGAGTGCGGTGTTTTCCCGCCCTGGCCTGATTCATCTTTCCGCTGAGACAGAAAGTCCCGGGTGCCATCTGATTTTCATTTTATGAAGATCAGGATAGGCCCGGGACTTCCTTTGATTTAGCCTTTATTACTTTCTGGTCACGCTTACACTGTAATCCGTGTCCACATGAATCAAGACCTCATAATGGCTGCCGAGCCTGCTGTGGACCTCCTCCTCGATTCTCTCTCTCAGCTGGTCCGGCGTCAGCTGATAGCCGAAGGGGGTTGCCACATCAAAGATCAGCTTCTGCTTCTGCTTTCCGGGTACGGCCCTGAAGTCATGCATGGTAAGGAACGGAGCGATTCCCTGAAGGATCTCGTAGACAACTTCCTTCAGCCGGATCGTCTCAGGATCATCGGTCACGATCGGATCCATATGAATTGTTGCGAGACAGTGAAGCTTCTCCTGCAGATGGTCCTCCGCCTTGTCGATAATGTCGTGGAGTTCCACGATATTGCCGCTTGCAGGTACCTCTGCATGCAGGGAGACGATTCTTCTTCCCGGTCCGTAATCGTTGACGATCAAGTCATGGATTCCCACGATCTGGTCGCTCTCATGCTTCATCAGATCGCGGACCTTCTGTACAAACTCCGGGTCCGGAGCCATTCCCAGAAGCGGATCCAGCGTATCCTTCGCCGACCCGATTCCCTGATAGGCGATAAAGCAGGCAACTGCAAGTCCGCAGATCCCATCAAGATCGTTAAAACCGGTCAGACGGATAGCAATCGTCACTCCCAGAACGACAAGTGTCGATATGGTATCGTTAAAGCTGTCCTTCGCGACTGCATCCAGTGCGACCGAAGAGATCTTCTTTCCGACACTGCGGTTATAGAATGCCATATAGCACTTCACACCGATAGATGCCGCCAGGATTCCGACGATGAGCCAGGAAAAGCTGACCGCTTCCGGATGGATGATCTTCACCACAGAATCACGTCCAAGTTCAAAAGCCATGACAAGCATCATGCAGGATACAATGAAACCGGACACATACTCCATTCTTCCATGTCCGAATGGATGCCCGGGGTCAGCCTTTCTTCTGGATACTAAGAATCCGGCAAGCGTGATGATCGAGGAAGCAGCATCCGACAGGTTATTCATCGCATCTGCCACGATTGCCAAAGATCCGCTGATCAGACCGGCAAGCCCCTTCCCTGCAAAAAGAAGCAGATTGAGGATGATTCCGACGATACCGCAGACCATGCCCCAGGCGCTTCTCTCTTCCTCTTTACTCATCCCATCTTTTACAAAAAAACGTGAAAAAAAGCGTACCATGGTCAATCTCCTTTCGCGGAGAAATCTCCCTTCTGCAGCCAGTGCTTTTGAGAAATTTTCTCTGTTTAATTGACCATGATACGTCCTCGAAAGTAAATTAGTCAATTGAAATCATTACAGCATCGTCTTTCTCAGCTGCTCTCCGGAGAGCGGGGAAAGATAAGCCGGCGGTACATCAAAGAGAGTCTTGCAGCCGGTCTGTCCTTCCTTGTTGAGGCGGGCTGCTGCTCTTGCGCAGGCAACCAGAACGCTGCCGGTGAACTCCGGGTTTGAGTCAAGCTGCAGCTTGTACTCGATCAGGTGCCTGTGCTCCTTGTTGTGTCCGGTAACGCCGGATCTCAGGACAAATCCGCCATGCGGCATCCCGCTGTGATCTCTCTTCAGCTCTTCTTCACTGATAAAGTGTACCGTGGTATCGTAGTCCGCGAAATAGTTCGGCATCGTCTTGATGGCTTCCTCAACCTTCTTCGGATCCGCTCCGTCCTCAAGGACAACGAAGCACTCACGGGTATGCATCTGTCTGGTCGTCAGTTCCGGATTCGACCCGCTTCTGACCGCTTCAAGTGAAGATTCCACCGGGATGGTATACTGTCTTGCATCCTTGACCCCCGGAATACGGCGGATTGCATCAGAATGTCCCTGGCTGATTCCCTTGCCCCAGAACGTATAGTTCCTGCCTTCCGGAAGGATGCAGCTTGCATACAGCCTGCTTAGGGAGAACATACCCGGATCCCATCCGCAGGAAATGATAGCAACCTTTCCGGACTCCCTGGCCGCCTTGTCTACATCTTCAAAGTGTTCCGGGATATGTGCGTGCGTATCAAAGCTGTCGATAACATTGAACAGCTTAACATACTCAGGAGTCTGCTTCGGCAGATCGGTAGCCGAACCTCCGCAGATTACCATGACATCGATTCTGTCCTTCCAGTCTGCAGCATCCTTAACGGAGACAACCTGGGCAGTCTCCGTCTTGATCTTCAGTGAAGACGGATCTCTTCTTGTAAAGACCGCAGCCAGCTCAACATCGTCATTCTGACGGACAGCCGCTTCAACTCCGCGGCCAAGATTACCATATCCTAAGATTCCAATTCTGATAGCCATAAAATCTCCTTATCTCACTTGATGAGTGCAAAATCAGTTGAAATTCAAGCGAAACAATTATACCTTCCTTGCATCTGCATATACAAGAAAAATTTGTGCATTATATGCTCTATCAGAAATTTATTTGGTCTGGTCAGACCATACCGCCTGCCCCGGACTGGTTTCCGAAACCCGGGAACTGCTGATTTCCTCCGAAGTCCGGTGTCTGCTGGCTGCCCTGACCAGGCGTCTGTTGACTGTTTCCGGAATCCGGGAACTGCCGGCTGCCCTGGCCCGGCATCATGCCAAAGTTTCCATCGCCTCTCTGTCCATTGCCGCCAAACTGCGGCATCTGCTGATTTCCTCCGAAGCCCGGCATCTGCTGGTTTCCTCCGAAGCCCGGCATCTGCTGACTTCCTCCGAAGCCCGGCATCTGCTGCTTTCCTCCGAAGCCCGGCATCTGCTGACTACCTCCGAAGCCCGGCATCTGCTGCTTTCCCTGCCCCGGTTCCGATTCTGATCCGGATGCATGCTTATCTATATCTTCAGATCCCGTCTCATCATTCTTCTTGTTGGAATCATCCTCTTCGTGTTCAGAATCTTCTTTTTCTTTATCAGAGTCTCCCTTATCATCAGGGGAATCCGCCTGACCCGGTGCTGCCGGCGGAGTCGGCATACTCACACTATCCGGAGGAGCCATCTGGCCACCTGACGGTGCCTGCTGACCATTCGGCTGTTCCTGCTGATCACCTGACGGTGCCTGCTGACCATTCGGCTGTTCCTGCTGATCACCTGACGGTGCCTGCTGACCGGAGGGAGAAGATGATTTTGCTTTCTCCTCATCTTCCGCCGATTCAGAAGCCGATCTTGAAGTCGACACCTGTGCCGTCTGTCCCGCAAATGCAGCTGAAGTCCCCAGGCTGGAAGCCATCAACATAAGTCCAAGTGCTGCGCCAACATACTTTCTCTTCATAAGAATTACCATCCTTTCTGTTCGTGTCTGTTCCGGTTTTCTGCTTCAGGTTCAGGTTTCCTGTAACCTTGAATACAAGATACCTCCCGAATATGTCCAGAAAAGGGTGATTCTTTGTCCAAAAGGCGGACTTTCTGTGAAGGAAGTTTGAATGAACTTCAGTGCCGATCAGCTCTGCTTATTGGTTTCTGCTTTATTCTGGAGGGAAGAAGTATTCCTCTCCCAGAAGACGCCATCTGCATATCCCGATATGGACCGGTCTGTATCTGCCATCTCCAGTCTTTTCTCTGCCCAGACACAATACTGCCTGTTCTGTTCGATTCCGATATAGTGTCTCCCCAATTTCTTCGCCGTAACAGAAGTCGATCCGGATCCCAGGAAAGGATCCAGTATTACATCTCCCGGGTCAGAGCTTGCCAGGATCAGTTTTGCAAGCAGCTTTTCCGGCTTCTGGGTTGGATGCGCGGTGTTCTCCGGCATAGACCAGTATGGAATTGAGATATCGTCCCAGAAATTGGACGGATAGGTATTCCGGAAGTTTCCGTCCTCCGTCTCCTCCCAGTCCTTCGGCTTTCCATCCACCCGGTAAGGTGCGATTACTTTCCTGCGGATCTTCACATCTTCCACATGGAACGTGTAATGATTCGAGCAGGTGGCGAACCAGATATCCTCCATCCCGTTCTTCCAGTTATGAAGCGCGCCTCTCCCTTTCTCTCTCTGCCAGGTAATCCGGTTTTGAATCTTCAGATACTTCTTCAGGACCGCCTCCACTGCTCCGCCTGACTGCCAGTCGCAGCAGACATAGACAGTGGCATCCGGTTTCAGAAGAGGAAGAACTGCTTGCACCCACTCTTCGGTATATTCCATATACTGCTGATCAGAAGTCTTCCTGAACTTCTGCCCATGAAAATCTTTATCCAGATTGTAGGGAGGATCAGCAATCAGAAGGTCCACAGACTTCCGAGGAAGATATGGCATGACTTCCATGCAGTCTCCAATGATCGTATGATTGAGGATCTCCTCCATCGCTATAGACTGCATAACTTCAATACACCTGTCCAGATATACCTGCCCTTCCTCGATGGAAAGGTCAATCGTCCGGTTTCTTTTTGCCTTCTTCTCCGGCATTCCATCTACTCCTACTTGAATTGAAAACTTTTTGAGGATATTGTTAACATATAACACAACCAGAAAGGATTCCAATACTCGCCATGAAAACGAATTTATGGATTGACACCGATCCCGGAATCGATGATGCCTTCGCCTGTGCAGTTGCCTGTGCGCATCGTGACAAGCTGAATCTTCTCGGAATCTCAACAGTCGCCGGCAACCAGACGATCGATAAAGTCACAGGAAACGCGCTCTATCTGACCCATCTCTGCAACAGTGATGATGTTCCGGTCGTCGGCGGTTCTCCCCGTCCGCTCATCCGGGTTCCCCACCCGACTGCAGACATTCACGGTCCCTACGGTCTGGGCTATCTTGTTCCGGAAGCGTGCGGCAAAAAAGTTGCGGCAAAGAACGGCATCGTCTATATGTACCAGACCATCTCTTCCCTTCCCGAAGGGCAGAAAGCAACGATTGCGGCAATCGGTCCTTTGACCAACATAGCTCTCCTGCTGAAAACATTTCCGGAAGTAAAAGATAAAATTGAACAGATCGTCCTTATGGGCGGAGCCGCCTATGGTGGTAATGTGACTCCCACCGCAGAGTTCAATATCTGGGCAGATCCTGAAGCAGCTGAGATCGTCTTTCAGGCGGAACTGCCAATCGTCATGTGCGGACTTGACGTCACGATGAAGTGTGTCCTGACCAGAGAGCACCTCGCCCAGCTTGCATCCGGAGGCAGCTTCCAGAAAAAGTATGCAGAGATGCTCCGCTTCTACTTCGACTCTCCGGCTTACAGAGATCTGAATACAACAGCTCTTCATGATGTCGTGACGATTCTCTACATTCTGGATCCGGACCTCTTTTGCGGGGAAAAGCATGTTGTGCATGTCAGCTGTACCGAAGACACCTGCCGCGGAACGACCATGGTCTATGACGTCGGCTACTCCTACCAGAAGAAGGAGAGGCAGAATGTGCTTCTGCTGAACCAGGTCGATCTGCCAAAATTCCAGAAAGCTGTCATGGACGCCCTCTTCTCATACTGATTCGCTGCCGGTCTCATCAGAAATCAGCCATTCAGATCATCAAACATCCCTGCAGACAGTGCTTTGCAGGGATGTTTTTCTGCCCGTTCCCAGCCCGGTTTCTTCCATACACGGAAGATCCGTGAAATTGTCCGGGACTTCGTCAAACGCCTTGTAAACATACACTGCACGTACCATCTGAAATCCCTACCGGAATCTTGTCTTCCCATCCATAGATCGTAACATCCGGCTGCTCGCCGAATGTATATACGATTACTTTCTCTCTGTCCGGATCAACCATCCAGTATTCCCTGACTCCTGCTTTTTCATACTTGCCGAGTTTCAGGGTCATGTCCTTCTTTCTCGTCGACGGAGAAAGAATCTCGATTACAAAGTCAGGGGCACCATAAACTCTCAGTTCCCCAATCTGGTCTTTATGGTCTTCACAGATAACGAGAACATCCGGCTCTACGATCGTTCTGACATCGCAGGGCGGTTTCTTCTGGTCCGGATCATCAAGCTGTACATCCAATGGTGCAAAAAAGACTTCACATCCCGTCTCTGCCATGGTGATACCAGAATACAGTTGCCTGTATATCCCTCCCAGAATCCGCTGATGTCTCACCGAAGGCGCTGGCATGTCATAAAATACTCCGTCGATCAGTTCCACTCTCCGCTCATCAGGCAAAGCCAGATGATCTTCGAGGGTATAGTTTCCCGCCTCCTTTGCTCCTGTCGTCTCAAGATGGTAGGAATCCGGACTTTCCCTGACCCCGGAGAATGCATTCCCGCCTTTTCTCCCTGACATGGAACCTTCTTCCGTGTCCTGACGAAGTACTCTCTCGATTGCTTCCATGGCACCATATCCGGGCGACCTGGTGATTTTGCCGAGAATTTTCTGGACCGTACCGACCGGAATGCCGGAAAGCATTGCTATCTTCCCGTATGTAAGTCCAAGTTCCGCCTTTCGCCGGCGCATCTCATCAATCGTCATCATTCCGTCTGTCCTCCTTTCGCCATGTCACCATATTAGGGCAGCACGGTTTGAAAGTCAATCCATATTTGGATATTCTTTCCATATTTGGATATATTTCACAATCACTGATCTCTGTTTTTGGATCATTCAGAAAAAAGAAAGCTGCTCATACTGTCGGTATGTATGGAGCTGAGGCGGTACCATCCTCAGATATTCGTCCGTTTTTCCGCGGTCAAATATCCAGCTTTCCAGAAGATCCGGTCCAAAGATAAGCGGCATCCGGTCATGGACCGGCAGCATAGAATCATTTGCCATAGTCGTAATGATCACAAAGTGTTCTCCATCCTCTGCCTTCTGATAGCAGCCTGCCAGGTACATAATAGGGTGCTTTTCCCACGAGAAAGTCACTTTCTCCTTCGCCCTGTCCCACTCATAGAAGGAAGACACAGGGACCGCGCAGCGATTCTCCTCCATGAAATACCGGAAAGATGGCTTGTCCAGCACAGACTCCGCCCTTGCATTGATCAGAAGACTTCCCTTCTTATAGGAAGGAAATCCCCAGTGCATATCGGAAAGTTTCAGCACAGAACCTCCATGCTCCGGACCGATAACCGGCGCCGGATCAGTCGGATGAATATCTCCGGTCATCCTGCGCACGCTCCGGATATCCAGGTCCTTCACTTCTTCCAGCTCATCGTACATCTTTGCTTTGATGTAATATCTGCAGCACATACTCCTTCGCCTTTTCCTTCCCGGCTTCGCAAATGTCTCTCTCGATGTCCTTATTATACATGTCTTTGTGAATGTCGAACACCGACACCTTCCCGGGAGCATACACAGGTGCCAGGTACTCTGCCGTCACACAAGCGTGATAGCATACACAGGTGCCAGGTACTCCGCAGTCACGCAGGCGTGATGGTCACGGAGATCCTGGTGCTGAAAAAGGGACCTCCGTCTCCGGAAGCCCCTTTATCAGAATCTTATGAAGTTTTTCTGTTCCGGGACCGTGTCCCGGATTTCAGGAAAGCATTACTGGAAGTTCGTGACCAGTGTGACGATCCGCGCGGCGAAGAGCGCGAAGACGACCCACATAACCGGTGATACATCCTTAGCCTTTCCTTCGACGACCTTGAGGATGACCCATACAAGGATTGCGAACATGATACCGGTAGCGATAGAATATGCCAGCGGCATCATCAGCATAGCCATGTAAGCGCCCGCAACATCCGCGATGTCGCCCTCATAATCGATCTTCTTTGCAGAAGAGATCATCAGCATACCGACATAGATCAGAGCCGGTGCGGTAGCGAATCCCGGGATTGCCAGAAAGATCGGGGAAAGAAGCAGGGACAGGACAAACATGACACCGGTCGTGAATGCGGTGAGCCCGGTTCTTCCGCCTGCTGCAACACCTGCAGAAGACTCGACAAAGGAAGTGATGGTGGAAGTACCAAGACATGCGCCTGCGGTCGTTCCGATTGCATCAGCCATGAGGACTTTGCCGACTCTCGGAAGTTTTCCATCCTTATCGAGCAGGTTCGCCTTATCTGCAACACCTACAACTGTTCCGACCGTATCGAAAAGATCGACATAGAGGAAAGAGAAGGTAATCGCGATGAAGTGGATCAGATGCTCTCCGGCCCACTTGAAGTTGAACTTGAAGGCGGTGTTCGCGATTCCTCCCAGCTGAAGTCCCTGTGAGAAGTCCGGGAATACAGAATAGACACCTGCATCCGGATTCGGAACATACCAGCCGCATGCTTCCGCGATCATACCCATGACCCAGGTCAGCAGGATACCGACCAGGACAGCTCCGGTCACATGGAAGTGGACCAGGATCAGGATCAGCACGAAGCCGATCAGAGCCAGCGCCATAGCCGGATCTGCAAAGCTTCCGAGACCGACTTTGGTGGAATCGTTCTTTACAACGATATTCGCATTCTGCAGACCGATGAATGCGACAAACAGTCCGATCCCTGCGGAGATCCCATTTTTCAGATTTGCCGGGATTCCGTTGATGATCTGCTCTCTTGCCTTGAAGATCGAAAGGATGATGAAGATGATGCCTTCGACCAGGACAGCGGTCAGAGCGATCGTGAACGCATCCTCCCGTCCGCCCAGCTCATCCAGACAGACCGTATATGCGAAATAAGCGTTGAGGCCAAGACCTGCTGACAGAGCGATCGGATAGTTGGCAAGGAATGCCATGATGAATGTAGCGATCGCAGAAGCCAGCGCAGTTGCAACAAAGACGCCGCTCCTGTCCATGACCGCGCCCAGGATGTTCGGATTGACAGCCAGGATGTAAGCCATCGTCAGGAACGTAGTCAGTCCGGCGATAATCTCACGTCTGACAGTTGTTCCATTTTCGGAAAGATGAAAGACTTTCTCAAACATTATCGTTTTCCCTCCCAAATAGAAATTTTTTGGCTTTCGCCACTTTCAGAATATCACACTGTCAAGTTTTTTGCACCCCTTACTCATTGTCAGATAGCTTGAAATAATTACCAATAATAACAGGCAATTTTTGTGCTATGATACAGGCACACTATTTGTAATGACATCATTTCTATGAAACGATCAACTACGATGTGCTCTGTGCAGAAGAATGACAGAAGCCCTGCCGGGAAATGTTTCTCCCGGCAGGGCTTCTACCTTTTTTCAGTTTTTCACAGAACCTCTTCTGATTATACTTATATGGTTCTCCTGATCGCCAGAAGCCTCATGGAATTGAGGATGCAGAGGACTGCAACTCCGACATCCGAAAAGACTGCCGCCCACATATTGGCAAGTCCCAGCGCTCCGAGAAGGAGGATGAGGAGCTTGACCGCAATGGCGAAGATAATGTTCGCTTTGGAGATGCCGACTGTCCTTTTTGCGATCCGGATGACCATCGGGATTCTCCTCAGGTCATCGTCCATGATGACGACATCTGCCGCTTCGATCGCGGCATCTGATCCCATGGATCCCATGGCGATTCCGACGTCTGCCCTGGTCAGGACCGGTGCATCATTGATTCCGTCGCCAACAAAGGCAAGTCTCTTTCTGCTGTTCTCATCTCCTGTTTTCTGAAGGCCTTTGATCAGTTCATCGACCTTTGCCACCTTGTCCTGCGGAAGAAGCTCTGCGTAGACAGCGTCTGCGCCAAGCTCATTTGCGACTGCCTCTCCTACGCTCTTTCTGTCGCCGGTCAGCATGACGACTGACCTGACGCCTTCCTGCTTCATCTCAGCGATGGCTTCCTTTGCACCCTTCTTGACAGTGTCCCGGATGAAGATAGCGCCCAGATACCGATCGCCCTCTGCGACATAGACGATCGTTGCCGCCCGGTCTTTCTCCTCGGTCAATGCGATGCCATGAGCCTTCATCAGCTTGTCGTTGCCGACGTACAGCTTGCGGCCATCGACGGTTGCGATGAGACCATGGCCGGTGACATTTTCCGTATCTGTAACCTGGCTTGCATTAAGTGTCAGGCCGGGAATCTCCTTCTCAAGCTGGCTGCGGATGGAGACAGCGATCGGATGGGTCGACATGCCTTCCGCGATTGCTGCCTTCCTCAGCAGGTCCTGACGGCTGGTGCCCTCTGCCGGATGGATATCGGATACGGCGAAGTTGCCTTCTGTCAGGGTACCGGTCTTGTCGGAGACGACCGTATCCAGCTTTGCGAGCAGCTCCAGATAGTTGGAGCCCTTGATCAGGACGCCGTTCTTGCTGGCTGCGCCGATGCCGCCGAAGAATGCCAGCGGAACAGAGATGACCAGCGCGCACGGGCAGCTGATGACCAGGAACGTGCATGCGCGGTAGACCCAGGTCATCACATCGCCGGTGATGGCCGACGGGATGATGACAAGCGCCAGAGCCGCATAGACAACGATTGGCGTATAATATCTCGCAAAACGGGTAATGAAATTCTCGGTCCTGGATTTGGCTTCGGAAGCATTCTCGACCAGTTCAAGAATCTTTGATACGGTCGAATCCTCGAATGCCTTCGTCGCTTTGATGCGGAGAAGTCCTTCCCCGTTGATGCAGCCGGAAATGATCTCCGACCCGGCATGGACACTGCGCGGGACCGGCTCGCCTGTCAGTGCTGCCGTGTTCACCATGGAATCTCCGGAAATGACAACGCCGTCCACCGGAACCTTTTCACCCGGTCTGACGACCAGGATATCTCCGGGCTCAACATCGTCGGGGTCGACCTCCTCGACGGTTCCGTCTGTGCGTTCTACATTTGCCGACTCCGGAACGATATCCATGAGATCCTGGATCGACTTCCTGGACCTGCCGACTGCGTAGTCCTGGAACCATTCCCCCACCTGATAGAAGGCCATGACCGCGACTGCCTCGGAATTTTCCCCGGTGACATATGCGCCGATCGTCGCCACCATCATCAGGAAAGACTCGTCAAATGGCTGTCTGTTCCTGATTCCCAGCACTGCCTTCCAAAGCACTCCTTTTCCGCACATGACATACGGGACCAGGTACAGAAGCAGGCTCAGGATCTTGTTGTCAAATACCGACGGGAGCAATCCTCCCTTATCGATGATCATAAGGGCGAAAAAGATAACGATCGCCAGAATGATCTGCTTCAGTTCTTTCTTAAGCTTTGGGTCCATGGATGGCCTCCTCTGTCCGCACGAAAGATCACACCTGGACCGAAAAGTCCGGCTCGATCTTCCTTCCGGCAGCAACCGCTTCCTTCAGGATCTCATCGAATCTGTCATCATCCGCATCCAGTGTAAACTTCTGCATCATGAAATTCACTTT
>Ga0326514_10000853_pt1 | contig 20094 bp, 12 predicted proteins | sample 3_2548_0518_D_FD_203653 | JGI IMG/M metagenome (GOLD analysis project Ga0326514, IMG submission 203653) | Bovine rumen microbial communities from UC Davis, California, United States - 3_2548_0518 | ecosystem: Host-associated > Mammals > Digestive system > Stomach > Rumen | place: USA... | reverse complement strand
TGGCGGGGACATCAGAGTGAAGACCGTGGACGGGGATATCATCTACACCGTCAAGGCCGGGACCCAGTCCGGCATGCGGGTCCGCCTCAAAGGCAAAGGTGTCCCGGATGTCAGAAATTCCGCAAGGAGAGGCGACCAGTATATCACCCTGATCGTGAACACTCCGACAAGGCTTTCTGCCGAGGCAAAGGAACTGCTGAGACAATTTGACGCTGCATCCGACAACAGCCTTTCGGCGGCAGAGGAACCTGGAGATGCAGCGACGCCGGAAGCAGAGAAGGCCGGAAAAAAGAAAAAGAAAAGCTTCAAGGAAAGAATGAAAGACGCATTTGACAGCTGAGAAGTTTGCCCGCCGGGACTGCAGTTCATACAAATGTGATGTTTTTGGAAACCTATTCATGCTATAATGGCGTCAGCCGGACACAGAACAAATCTGGACCGGCTGACGTTTTTTGAATGGAGCATGCGGGGATGAAGGACCCGGTCCGGATAGAAAGACCGCCGCATGCAGAAGATAACAAGACGACCATTTCTCTGAAAGGAAAGGACAAAAGCATGTACTGCTACAGAAAAGTGATGGACGACCTCTACTGGGTCGGCGCCAACGACAGAAGACTTGCCATGTTTGAAGGCGTATACTCGGTACCGGATGGAGTTTCCTACAACTCCTACCTGCTTCTCGACGATAAGACCGTCCTCTTTGATACGGTGGACGCAGCGGTCGGGACCGTATTTTATCAAAATGTTGAAAAGGCCCTGGACGGACGCCATCTGGACTATGTCGTCGTCCACCACATGGAGCCGGACCATTCCGCGACTCTTGAGGAAATCGTCAGAAGATACCCGGACGCAAAGATCATCTGCAATGCAAAGACTGCGACGATGATGAAGCAGTATTTCACGTTTGATGTCGATACGCGCGCACAGATCGTGAAGGAAGGCGATACCTTCGCGACCGGGAAGCATACCCTCACCTTCGTGAACGCACCGATGGTCCACTGGCCGGAAGTCATGATGACCTTTGACCTGACCTCCGGGGCACTGTTCTCTGCAGATGCATTCGGTACGTTCGGGGCCCTGAACGGAGCCTTGTTTGCGGATGAGGTGGACTTCTTCCGTGACTATCTGGATGAAGCAAGACGTTACTATACCAATATCGTCGGAAAGTACGGCGTCCAGGTCAAGAATGTCCTGAAGAAGGCTGCCGGCCTCGATATCAAGTACCTGTGCCCGCTGCACGGCTTTGTATGGAGAAAGAATATCGGCGACTATATCGACAAATATATGCACTGGGCAACATATGAGCCGGAGGAGACCGGTGTCGTGATCGCCTATGCATCGGTCTATCATCACACGGAGAATGCGGCGGAGTGCCTGGCGATCCGCCTTCGCGAGAAGGGAATAAAGACGGTCATGTTCGATACTTCCGTTACCCCTGCATCCGAGATCATCTCCGCTGTCTTCAAGTACAGCCATCTGGTCCTGGCTTCCACGACTTACAACGCAGGCATCTTTGTGCAGATGGAGTCCTTCCTCTACGATCTGGTCGCCCACAACATCCAGAACCGCACGGTCGCCATCATCGAGAATGGTTCCTGGGCCCCGGTTTCCGGAAATCTGATGAGAGAGCTGATCGGCAAGTGCAAGAACATGAACATCCTGAACGAGAGCCTGACCATCAAGTCCTCACTCAAGGAGGACCAGTTAGGCCAGCTTGATGCGATCGCAGATGCGATCGATGCAACGGTCCCGAAGAAGACGGAGGTTACCCAGGCTCCGAAGGACGGTACTCCGGAAGCGAAGGCGGAGGGACCGGTCATCGATCCGAAGGCTATGTTCAAGTTCAGCTATGGTCTGTTCGTACTGACCGCAAGAGACGGGGACAGGGACAACGGCTGCATTATCAATACGGCGCTTCAGGTCACCGCAAAGCCGAACCGCATCCAGATCGCGGTCAACAAGGACGGCTTCACACATGACATGATCAAGAAGACAGGAGAGTTCAATATCTCCATCCTGTCCCAGGATGCGACATTTGACACATTTAAGCACTTTGGATTCCAGAGCGGCAAGAGTGCCGACAAGTTTGCGGGCTATACCGACTGCGGCAGAACCGCCAACGGCATCGCTTACATCACCAAAGGGACCAACTGCGTGATCTCCGCCAAGGTCGTCCAGGAAGTCACATATGAGACCCACACCCTCTTTATCGCAGAGGTAACGGAAGCGAGAGTCCTGTCCGATGTTCCGTCGGTCACCTACGAATATTACTTCGCACACATCAAACCGAAGCCGCAGCCGGTCGAGGAGAAGAAGGCTGGCTGGGTCTGCAAGATCTGCGGATACGTCTACGAGGGAGAGGTCCTTCCGCCTGACTTCATCTGCCCGATCTGCAAGCATCCGGCTTCGGATTTTGAGAAACTGTGAGAGTAAACAGATCCCGGAATCTGCCGCTGATCTGACAAGCAAAAAGAACATCCCCAGGTGAGAGCCATTTCCGGAATCTAACCTGGGGATGTTCTCCGGGCAACTATTCCGCAGAACCGGGTACAGGAAGCGGAAGGAATAACCGGGTACAGGAAGCGGAAGAAATAACTTGACAGAAATCGCCATATGGCTTATTCATAAAGGTAACTACACGGGGAAGGACCCCTCAAACAGGAGGACAAAAACATGAAAAAGGTTTGTGATGTCTGCGGTTGGGAATACGATGAAGCTGAGGGATATCCGGAGGGTGGAATCGCTCCGGGAACCAAGTGGGAAGACATCCCGGATGATTTTGTATGTCCGATCTGCGGCGCCGGCAAGGAAGAGTTCAGCGACGCTGACTGATTAAAGCAGGGTTTTCGGGACCGCCGGAAGAGTTTCCGGCGGTCTATCTTTGTATAAGAAAAGGAGAGTTTGGATATTATCATGGACGATCATATACGATTGCAGACACTTGACTGGGACGCATATAAAAAGTGCGCAAGGCAGGCAGCGGCAGACGGTATCGTCATGCTGAGGAATGAGAATGCGGTCCTTCCTCTTCCGGAAGGAGAGACGGCCGCACTTTTCGGCATCTCACAGCTTTGCTACTACAAGAGCGGAACGGGCTCCGGCGGAATGGTGAATGTGGCTCATGTCACAGGCATCCGGGAAGCTATGGAAGACGAGCCGTCGATCCGGCTGAATGCCAGCCTGGAGCATCTTTATGACCGTTATGTGGATGAGCATCCCTTCAAGGAGGGAAGCGGCTGGGGAACCGATCCCTGGTCCCAGGAGGAGATGCCTCTTGACCCTGAGACCGCAGAGAAGGCTGCAAAAGAAAGCCATACAGCGATCGTTGTGATCGGACGCACAGCCGGAGAAGACCGGGACATTTGCAATGAGACCGGTTCCTATCTGCTGACTGAGACCGAACGTTCCATGATGAAGACGGTACGGGAAGCATTCTCCCGTATGGTCGTCCTACTGAATGTCGGCAACGTGATCGACATGAGTTTTGTCGAAGAGGTGAAGCCGGATTCTGTCCTCTATGTCTGGCAGGGCGGCATGGTCGGCGGACTTGGCGTCGTAGACGTCCTGACCGGAAGAGTCAGTCCGTCCGGGCATCTGATGGATACCATCGCAAGAAAGATCAAAGACTATCCTTCCACTGACAATTTCGGCAGCGGAGAGAAGGACTTTTATCAGGAAGATATCTATGTCGGATACCGCTTCTTCGAGACGGTCGCTCAGGATGAAGTCCTTTATCCGTTCGGATTTGGCCTTTCCTACACCACGTTTGATATCAAGGCAAGAAAGACGAAAAGTGAGCCTTTGAAGCGTCTTTCCGTCGATCTTGAGATCGATGTGACCAATAAAGGCCATGTATCCGGGAGGGAAGTTGTGCAGGTCTATGCGAAGGCGCCTCAGGGAGAGCTGGGCAAGCCCGCCCGCGTGCTGGTCGGCTTTGAGAAGACGAAACTCCTGGTCCCGGGAGAGACAGAGACGCTGAACATAAAGATCCCGGTAAGAGCATTTGCGTCCTATGACGAGAAAGGGGCGACCAACGAACTTTCAGCGTGGGTCCTTGAAGAAGGGCGCTATGATCTTTATGTTGGCGAAAATGTGCGTGACGCCGCTCTTCTCGATGCCGAGGATGGCGCGTTCACACTGTCTGAAGACTGGCTGATCCTTCAGGAGGAGGAGGCAATGGCTCCTTTGGAGCCGTTTGACCGCATGGTCATGTCCGGAAGCGGGGAGGATGTCCACCTGGTCTATGAAGCAGTCCCGCTGAAAACGATCGATGGATCAAAGAGAATTTTCGAGAACCTGCCTGCGGAGATCACTCCGACCGGGGATATGGGATATAAGCTGTCGGATGTCCTGAACGGCAGATGCAGCATGGACGACTTTATCGCCCAGCTTTCTGATGAAGATCTCTGTGCGATCGTCCGCGGAGAGGGCATGGGTTCGTCTCTTGTCACTCCGGGGACTGCGGCTGCTTTCGGCGGCGTGACAGAGAGGCTTAGAGGCTTCGGAATTCCTGCCGTCTGCTGTGATGACGGTCCGAGCGGTATGAGGCTGGACTGCGGCGACCATGCATTCTCCCTCCCGAACGGGACGATGATGGCCTGCACGTTTGACCGGAAGCTGAACGAGAAGCTCTTCGCCTTTCTTGGCACCGAGATGGTCAAGAACAGGGTCGACTGCATCCTGGGACCCGGTGTCAACATTCACCGGAATCCCCTGAATGGCAGGAATTTCGAATATTTCTCGGAAGATCCTTATCTGACGGGTGAGATTGCGGCTGCCCAGCTGAGAGGACTTCACTCTCAGGGAGTGACCGGAGTACTCAAGCACTTCTGCGCCAACAATCGCGAGACGCACCGGCATGAGCTGAATTCGGTCGTATCGGAGCGGGCACTCCGGGAGATCTACCTCAGACCTTTCGAGATCGCGGTCCAGGAAGGCCAGGCGGATGCCATCATGACCACTTACGGTAAGGTGAACGGGTCTCACACATCGACTCTTTACGATCTGACGACCACCATCCTCCGCAATGAGTGGGGCTTTGACGGAATCGTCATGACCGACTGGTGGGCGGCGATGAGTCAGTTCTCGGATGAGGCGGACGGACCGCTTCCGGTCGATGAGAAGAAGATGCAGCAGGCGGCTATGTCCGGGCAGCTCTACGATTTCTCTGCTATGGTAAGATCGCAGAATGATCTTTACATGGTCGTTCCGGACGGGGAGAAGATAGCTCCGGATCCCGGGGAGAAGGTACCTGGCACCGACAAAGGGGACGGAAATGGCGCAGGGCAAGTCCCGACGACGCTCATGAGGCTCCAAGCCGGCGAGCTGACACGGGCGGAGCTTCAGAGATGTGCTTCCAATATCTGCCGCTTCGCCATGAAGACGAACGCGATGAAGCGCCTGTCCGGGCTGGAGACGAAAGTGGAAGTGCAGGGAGTTCCCGAGGGAGAGGATTTTTCCGCAGTCGAAGCGGTTGCCTTCGCAAAGGTCCCGGAAGAGGGCCTGGTTCTGGACCTGTCTGGCGTATCAACTGTCCGGGGCGAGGATCATGTCTTCGGGCTTGAGCTTGATCCTATGAAGGACTATACCTTTGAGATCACCGCGAGCTGCATGGCAGGCGAGCTTGCCCAGGTCCCGGTCACACTATTCTTTGCGACGATCCCTGTTGTGACGTGGGTCTATAACGGCAGCGGCGGACAGGAAGTGACAAAGGATGCACATTTCCTGGCAACGACACGCAATAACGTATTCCGGCTTCACTTCAGCCAGAATGGAATGAAGGTGGAGAGCCTGAAGATCAAGAAAGACCGGGACTGAAAGACCGGACGGAAAGCCCAAAGGCCGGAGAAGAAGTCGGAAGGCCCGGGAGGTATGAGGAGAATCGGATGAAAAGCGGGATCCTGCTGGATGTAGACGGGACACTCTGGGATGCGGTGAAGGCTATCACAGAATCCTGGAACGAATATACGCGTAAGTTTATCCCGGAGGTGCCGGGCCCATTCACGGACCAGGACATTCAGGATGTACTCGGCAAGACGATGCTGGAGATCGTCGACATCTTGTATCCGGGGCTGTCCGGCGAAAGAAAACAGGAAGTCATCGGCGGCATCATGCAGTATGAGGTCGACTATCTTTCTGAGCATGCCGGGGTGGTCTACCCGGGTGTGGCGGAGACAGTCCGCCGGCTCAAGATGGATGGCTATCATCTTTACATCGTCAGCAACTGCCAGAAGGGCTACATCGAGGACTTTCTCAAGGCTTCCGAGCTTGAGGATGCCATCGAGGACCATGTCTGCTTCGGGGACACGCTGAAATCGAAGGATTTCAGCATCCGCCTCTGCGCGGAGCGAAATCATCTTGACCGGGCGCTTTATGTCGGCGACACGGCCGGCGACCTCAGCGCCACCCGCAAGGCCGGCTTTCCCTTTATCTATGCGGCATACGGTTTCGGCAGCGTCGATGCCGGCAAGGAGAAAGTGGAGAGGATCGGGACATTTGCGGAGCTGCCCGATGCGGTAAAACGCGTCTGGGGAGAGTAGCCTTTTAGCAGGAAATCCGGACAGAAAGAGGGGCCTTTGGGCACTGAGAGATTGGAGATCACATGTATTTAGCGGAAAACTGGAAGGATTATCAGGTGCTGGACACCTCGGCAGGGGAGAAGCTGGAGAGATGGGGCAGCTATCTGCTCATCCGCCCGGACCCTCAGGTCGTCTGGAACACACCGAAAAAGGATCCGGGCTGGCGCAAATGCAATGCGCACTACCATCGTTCTTCCAGAGGGGGCGGTGAGTGGGAATTCTTTGACCTTCCCCAGCAATGGGCCATCGGCTACCAGGGGGGCGGACTTGACCTGACCTTCCATCTGAAGCCATTCTCCTTCAAGCACACCGGGCTTTTCCCGGAGCAGGCGGCCAACTGGGACTGGTTCTCCGCGAAGATCCGTGATGCGGTTGCTTCCGGAAGAGAAGTCAGGGTCCTGAATCTCTTTGCATACACCGGCGGCGCGACCTGCGCGGCGGCCCAGGCGGGAGCGCATGTGACTCACGTTGATGCTTCCAAAGGCATGGTCTCCTGGGCGAGGGAGAACGCAGAATCCTCCGGGATCGGCAAGGACAGGGTCCGCTGGCTGGTCGACGACTGCAGGAAGTTTGTCGAAAGGGAGATCCGCCGCGGCAGCTATTATGATGCGATCATCATGGACCCGCCGTCCTACGGGAGAGGGCCTAAGGGTGAGATCTGGAAGATGGAAGATAATATCCACGAGCTGGTCCATCTGACTTCTCAGATTTTGTCCGACAAGCCTCTTTTTTTCCTTTTGAATTCCTACACGACCGGGCTCGCTCCGGCGGTGCTGACCTACCTGCTTTCGGTGGAGCTGGTCCCGAGGTTCGGCGGCCATGTGGTCTCCGATGAGGTCGGGCTGCCGGTGAGGGATACCGGGCTGGTGCTCCCGTGCGGCGCCGCCGGACGGTGGAGTAAATAATATGAAAGCCTCGCAGTTGTCAGCTGAGATTCATTTAAATGATCCTCAGCTGACAGCCGCGAGGCTTTTTTTGCCTCCACTTGGTACCTGGCACCGGGCTGGGTGGTACAAAAAAATTGTCAGGTTGCAAATCAGCTCCTTCTATGGTATCATTCGTCAGATTTACATGGGGAAAAACAGCTGAATAGGAAGGAGAGCTTCTGGATGAGTAGTGCATACTTGATACTGGAAGATGGTACTGTTCTTAAAGGTGAGAGCGTTGGTTCTAAGCGGGAAGTGATCTCGGAGGTAGTGTTCAATACTTCCATGACAGGGTACCTTGAGGTCCTCACGGATCCTTCCTATGCCGGCCAGGCAGTCGTGATGACCTACCCGCTGATCGGCAATTACGGCATCTGCTTTGATGATATGGAGTCAGGACGCCCCTGGCTTTCCGCTTTTATCGTGAGAGAGTTCTCTCGCATTCCTTCAAACTTCCGTTCGGAAGACACAATCCAGAACTTCCTGAAAAGATATGATATTCCCGGCATCGCAGGCATCGATACGCGTGCGCTGACCAGAGTCCTCCGTGAGAAAGGGACCATGAACGGCATGGTCACCACAGTCGCGTACAGTCCGGAGGAAGTGCAGGCGCTGCTTCCGAAGATCCGCGCCTACCGGACAAAAGATGTGGTCTCAAAGGTCACCTGCAAGAACAAGTACGAATTCACGGATGCGGGCGACAGTACGCCATGGCCGAATCTGGTCGGTTCCAGAGTCGAGCTCGAGGAGGACAGGCAGGGAAATGTCTCTCAGCCGGCCTCTTCCGATGACGATGGGATGATCCGTGCGGACGATCCGGCGCTTGCAGGGACCGTTTTCAGCCAGACGGCATCCACAAAAGAGTCCGGATCAGGAAGATGGGGCAGTGCAGCAGGAAACGGGGAGGAACATTTCCGCGTAGCGCTGATGGACTTCGGCATGAAGAAAAATATCGGGCGCAGCCTGGTCCACCGCGGCTGCAGAGTCATGGTCTATCCGGCGGGCACATCCGCAGAAGAGATCCTGAAGGACCATCCGGACGGCATCATGCTGTCGAACGGACCCGGAGACCCGAAGGACTGCGGAGACATCATCAAGGAAGTGCGGAAGCTTTATGACGCAAAGGTGCCGGTCTTCGCAATCTGCCTCGGCCATCAGCTCATGGCGCTCGCGGCAGGCGGCAATACCTATAAACTGAAGTACGGCCACAGAGGAGGCAACCATCCGGTCAAGGACCTGAAGACCGGAAGAGTCTACATCTCCTCCCAGAACCACGGCTACGCCGTCGATCCGGACAGCCTTCCGGCAGAAGTTGCCACGCCGGCCTTTTGCAATGTCAACGACGGCACGAACGAAGGAATGAGCTACACCGGAAAAAACATTTTCACGGTACAGTTCCATCCGGAGGCCTGCCCGGGACCGCAGGATTCGGGCTACCTTTTTGACCGTTTCGTGAGAATGATGAGCCGCGTGAAGAGAGAAAACGCTGAGAAAACCAGCGGAAAGGAGGCCTGAGCCATGCCGAAGGATCACAGCATAAAGAAAGTTCTTGTTATCGGGTCCGGCCCGATCATCATCGGCCAGGCTGCTGAGTTCGACTATGCAGGCACCCAGGCCTGCCGGAGCCTGAAGGAAGAGGGCATCGAAGTCGTCCTTCTGAACTCCAACCCGGCAACCATCATGACCGACAAGGATATTGCGGACCATGTCTATATCGAGCCTCTGACGGTCGAAGTCGTCGAAGCAGTGATCAGAAAAGAACACCCGGACAGCATTCTTCCGACCCTGGGCGGCCAGGCAGGGTTGAACCTTGCCATGGAGCTGGAGGAGAAGGGCAAGCTGAAAGAGCTTGGTGTCCGCCTCATCGGCACCACCTCGCGCACGATCAGGCGCGCGGAAGACCGGCTTGAGTTCAAACAGGCCATGGAGAAGATCGGGGAGCCGGTCGCTCCTTCCAAAGTTGTCACCAATGTCCCGGATGGAGAGAAGTTTGCAAAGCAGATCGGCTATCCGGTCGTCCTCCGCCCGGCATATACCCTTGGCGGCTCCGGCGGCGGAATCGCAAAAAACCAGGCAGAGCTGGATGAGATCCTGGCGAACGGCCTCCGCCTTTCCCGCGTAGGCGAGGTCCTGGTCGAGCGCAGCATCGCCGGCTGGAAGGAGATCGAGTACGAAGTCATGCGCGATGGCGCAGGCAACGTCATCACCGTCTGCAACATGGAGAACATCGATCCGGTCGGCGTCCATACCGGCGACTCCATCGTCGTGGCGCCTTCCCAGACGCTGGGCGACAAAGAGTACCAGATGCTCCGCACCTCGGCCCTGAACATCATCACGGAGCTGGGCATCACCGGCGGCTGCAACGTACAGTACGCACTGAAGCCTGATTCATTTGAATACTGCGTCATCGAGGTCAACCCGCGTGTATCCAGGTCCTCCGCCCTGGCATCCAAGGCGACCGGCTATCCGATCGCAAAGGTTGCGGCAAAGATCGCTCTCGGCTATACACTCGATGAGATCAAAAATGCGATTACCGGCAAGACTTACGCCAGCTTTGAACCGATGCTGGACTACTGTGTCGTAAAGATGCCGAGACTGCCTTTCGATAAGTTCATCACCGCAAAGAGAAGCCTGTCTACCCAGATGAAGGCGACCGGGGAAGTCATGTCCATCTGCAACAACTTCGAGGGCGCCCTGATGAAGGCGATCCGCTCCCTGGAGCAGCATGTCGACAGCCTGATGAGCTATGATTTCTCAAGCCTTGACGACGGCCAGCTGTCCAGGAAACTCCAGGACATCGATGACCAGAGAATCTGGGTCATCGCAGAAGCGCTCCGCCGCGGCTTCACTGTGGAAGGCATCTACAAGGCAACCAGGATCGATCCGTGGTTCATCGACAAGATCGATCACCTGGTCGGGATGGAGAAGGCGCTGAAGACGCAGCCGCTGACGGATGCGCTCCTCCGCGAGGCAAAGCGCATGGAGTTCCCGGACAGTGTCATCGCAAGACTGGCCGGCAAGTCAGAGGATGAGATCCGCGACCTCCGGAGGGGTTTCGAGATCCGGGCGAACTTCAAGATGGTCGATACCTGCGCGGCAGAGTTCGAGGCGGAGACCCCGTATTTCTACTCCACCTACGACGGCGGGGAAGACGAGGCGGCCCAGTTTATCAGCAGGCCGGGCAGGCACAGGACCCTGACCGATGCAGCGGAATCTGCCGAAGAAGCTGCGGGAGCGTCAGAGTCGCCGAAGGCTGCCCGGAATAAGGACGGGAAGCAGAAAAAGGTTCTGGTCCTCGGTTCCGGTCCGATCCGCATCGGCCAGGGCATTGAGTTCGACTTCTGCTCGGTCCACTGCACCTGGGCTTTCCAGAAGGCAGGCTACGAGACCATCATCATCAACAACAATCCGGAGACCGTATCGACGGACTTCGATATCGCGGATAAGCTGTACTTTGAGCCACTGACTCCTGAGGATGTCGAAAATGTCGTTAACCTCGAACATCCTGACGGGGCCGTCGTCCAGTTTGGCGGACAGACTGCCATCAAGCTGACGGAAGCGCTCATGAAGATGGGCGTGAAGATCCTCGGGACCGATGCCGATGATGTCGACGCGGCAGAGGACCGTGAGCGTTTTGATGAAGTCCTTGAGAAGTGCGGCATCACCAGGCCGAAGGGGGCGACCGTCTTCACCGCGGAAGAGGCAAAGCAGGTTGCGGACAGGCTGGGCTATCCGGTCCTTGTCCGCCCATCCTATGTCCTTGGCGGCGCCGGTATGAGAATCGCCATATCCGATGAAGATATCGATTCCTACATCGGCAACATCAACCGCTATGCCCAGGAGCACCCGATCCTGGTTGATAAGTACATGATGGGCCGTGAGATCGAGGTCGATGCCGTCTGTGACGGCAAGGATATCCTGATTCCCGGCATCATGGAGCATATCGAGAGGGCAGGGATCCACTCCGGCGACTCGATCTCCGTCTATCCGGCAAAGGACCTGAGTCCGGAAGTCAAAAAGACAATCGAAGAGTATACAAAGAGGCTGGCGCAGAATCTTCACGTCATCGGCATGATGAATGTCCAGTTCATCGTGAGAGACGACGGAGTTTACATCATCGAGGTCAACCCGAGATCTTCCAGAACCGTGCCTTACATCAGCAAGGTGACCGGAATCCCGATCGTACCTCTTGCAACCAGAGTCATCCTCGGCGAGACCATAAAGAGCATGGGCTATCAGCCTGGCCTTCAGCCGGAAGCAGACTACTACGCAGTGAAGATGCCGGTATTCTCCTTCGAGAAGATCAGGGACGCCGACGTCACGCTCGGTCCGGAAATGAAGTCCACCGGTGAGTGCCTCGGCATCGCAAAGACATTTGACGAAGCCCTTTACAAAGCATTCCTCGGAGCCGGCATCCGTCTTCCGAAGTACAACAACATGATCATCACCTGCTGCGATGAGGAGAAGCCGGCCATGGTCGGCATCGCAAAGAGGTTCTCCGCGATCGGCTATACCATCTACTCGACCCACGGCACCTGGAAGGCACTGCGCGAGGCAAATATCCCGGCACGCCAGGTCAACAAGATCGAGAAAGATTCGCCGAACCTGATGGACCTGATCCTCGGACATAAGATCGACCTGGTCATCGACATCCCGAACCGCGGAATCGAGCACCAGCAGGACGGCTTCGTGATCCGCCGCGCGGCGATCGAGACCGGCGTGAACGTCATCACCGCAATCGATACCGCCCAGGCCCTGATCACCTCCCTTGAGGACAACTCCGTGCAGAAGCTGAGCATGGTCGACATCGCAAAGATTGACAGAAGATGAGATTTACCTACCGTGCCGGAACGCATCTCTCTTGCCGGGCTTGCCCGTAAGCGGAAGAGTGTGTCTTTGGCGCATGTAACATTTTGACTTGACGAAAAGCCACTTTCCAGTAGAATAGGAAAAGTGGCTTTTTCAGGGAGCGTGTCTACGGAAGGCAGCCGCGTCCCTGAGCATATGGATAGCGGAGGAAATTACATGATCGCTGCAAATGACGTCACACTGCGTCTTGGCAAGAAAGCACTATTCGAAGATGTCAACATAAAATTTACCGAGGGCAACTGCTATGGCGTCATCGGTGCAAACGGAGCAGGTAAGTCCACTTTCCTGAAGATCCTGTCCGGCAAGCTGGAGACCACCTCCGGCACCGTCACGATGACACCGGGACAGCGACTTTCATTTCTGGAACAGGACCACTTCAAGTACGACGAACAGATCGTCCTTGACACGGTCATCCAGGGCAACCGGCGCCTCTACGAAGTCGGCAAAGAGAAGGACGCGCTCTATGCAAAGCCGGACTTTTCCGATGAGGACGGCGTCCGCGCTTCCGAGCTCGAGGCCGAGTTTGCGGAAATGAACGGCTGGGAGGCTGAGGCTGACGCGGAGTCCCTTCTGAACGGACTTGGGATCCAGACCGAGCTCCATCAGTCCCTGATGAAAGATCTGAACGGCTCCCAGAAGGTCAAGGTCCTGCTTGCGAGAGCGTTGTTCGGCAACCCGGACATCCTGCTTCTCGACGAGCCGACCAACCACCTGGACCTCGATGCGATCGGCTGGCTGGAAGAGTTCCTGATCAACTTCGAGAACACCGTCATCGTCGTGTCCCATGACCGTTACTTCCTGAACAAGGTCTGCACCTACATCGCCGACATCGACTACGGCAAGATCCAGCTCTATGCAGGAAATTACGACTTCTGGTACAAGTCTTCCCAGCTGCGGATCAGACAGATGAAGGAAGCAAACAAGAAGAAGGAAGAGCAGATCAAGGAACTGCAGGAATTCATCCAGAGATTCTCTGCGAACGCTTCGAAGTCCAAGCAGGCGACTTCCAGAAAGAGGGCGCTGGAGAAGATCCAGCTCGACGATATCCGCCCGTCTTCCAGAAAGTACCCTTATATCGACTTCCGGCCGGAGCGCGAGATCGGCAACGAGATCCTTCAGGTAGAGGGACTTTCCAAGACCGTGAACGGAGTAAAGCTTCTCGATGACATCACCTTCACGCTGAGGCATGAGGACAAGGTCGCATTTGTCGGCGGAAATGAGCAGGCGAAGACCATGTTCTTCCGCATCATCATGGGTCTGGAGGAACCGGACGAGGGAACTTTCAAGTGGGGCGTCACGACGAAGCGTGCTTACTTCCCGAAGGATTACACCGATGAGTTCAACAACGACCTGACGATCGCCCAGTGGCTGACCCAGTACTCCGAGATCAAGGACCAGACCTATGTCAGAGGCTTCCTCGGAAGAATGCTCTTCGCAGGAGAGGACGGCGACAAGTACGTCAAAGTCCTGTCGGGAGGAGAGAAGGTGCGCTGCCTGTTCTCCAAGATGATGATCTCGGCAGCAAACGTCCTAGTCTTCGACGAGCCGACCAACCACCTCGACATGGAATCCATCACCGCTCTCAACGACGGAATGATCAAGTTCCCCGGCGTCATGCTGTTCTCCTCACGCGACCACGAGATCGTGCAGACCACGGCAAACCGCATCATGGAGATCCTGCCGAACGGCAAGCTGATCGACAAGGTCACCACCTACGACGAATACCTCGAGTCCGACGAGATGGCAAGAAAGAGAACCGTCTACACCGACGAGAACGACGATACAGACTGATCTTTCTTCAGAGAATAATGAAAACAGGTCACCCGCCTTTTGCTTTCAAAGGGAGGTGGCCTGTTTTTTATTTGCCCATGGCGGGATCTTTGGCGAACAACGCAATCTGTATAGAAAAGGTAGAAAAGACAAACTTATGTTATAGAAATATAATATTTGTTTGGTAATAATCAACATAACTCACAAGTAATAATTTAGTTTATGGTTGAAAATTACTAACTTTCGTTGATATTGCCCGCGTGGAGTGTTATGATAGTTACGAAATTCTGAGCTTACGGCCAGACGCAAGTATGCCTTGGCTGGTGCTATAGGACGAACTATAAGAAGGAGGAACTACAAATGGCAAGACAAATGAAGACCATGGATGGTAATCAGGCTGCCGCATATGCATCTTATGCATTTACCGATGTAGCAGCTATGTACCCGATTACCCCGTCATCCGTTATGCCGGAGCATACCGATGAGTGGGCAACCCAGGGCATGAAGAACATCTTTGGCCAGACCGTCAAGATTACGGAGATGCAGTCGGAGGCAGGCGCTTCAGGTGCAGTCCATGGCTCGCTGGCAGCAGGTGCACTTACAACCACTTACACCGCTTCCCAGGGTCTTCTGCTCATGATCCCGAACCTCTACAAGATCGCAGGTGAGAGACTTCCGGGCGTATTCGATGTATCCGCCCGTGCAATCGCTTCCCATGCACTTTCCATCTTCGGTGACCATTCCGATGTTTATGCATGTCGCCAGACCGGTGCCTGCATGCTCTGCGAGTCATCCGTACAGGAGGTCATGGACCTTACTCCGGTAGCTCACCTTGCAGCAATCGAAGGACGTCTTCCGTTCATCAACTTCTTCGATGGTTTCCGTACATCTCACGAGATCCAGAAGATCGAGCAGTGGGATTTCGAAGACCTGAAGGAGATGTTCAACTTCAAGGCTCTTCAGGATTGGAGAGACCAGGCTCTTAACCCGAACCATCCGGTTGAGAGAGGATCCGCTCAGAACCCGGATATCTTCTTCCAGGTACGTGAAGCAATCAACCCGTACTACGATGATATGCCGGCGATCGTCCAGAAGTACATGGACAAGGTCAACGAAAAGATCGGAACCAACTACAAGCTGTTCAACTACTACGGAGCTGAGGATGCTGAGCACATCATCATCGCTATGGGTTCTGTCAACGATACCATCGAGGAGACCGTCGATTACCTGAACGCTCAGGGCGCCAAGGTCGGTGTCGTCAAGGTTCGTCTGTATCGTCCGTTCAGCGCAAAGGCACTCATCGAAGCTATCCCGGATACGGTAAAGGTCATCTCCGTACTCGATCGTACGAAGGAGCCGGGATCTCTTGGCGAGCCGCTGTATCTGGATGTTGTTGCAGCTCTCAGAGACTCCAAGTTTGCCGGAGTCAAGATCCTTACCGGCCGTTACGGACTCGGATCCAAGGATACCACCCCTGCACAGATCATCGCTGTATACAAGAACACAGAGAAGCAGAGATTCACCATCGGCATCGTTGATGATGTTACCGGACTTTCCCTTGAAGAAGGACCGGCAGTTGTCACGACTCCTGAGGGAACCATCAACTGCAAGTTCTGGGGACTTGGCGCAGACGGTACCGTCGGTGCAAACAAGAACTCCATCAAGATCATCGGTGATAACACTGACATGTATGCTCAGGCATACTTCGATTACGACTCCAAGAAGTCCGGCGGTGTCACCATGTCTCACCTCCGCTTCGGTAAGAAGCCGATCAAGTCAACCTACCTTATTCATCAGGCTAACTTCGTTGCATGTCACAAGCCGGCATACATCCGTAAGTTCAACATGGTTCAGGAGCTGGTAGACGGCGGTACCTTCCTGCTGAACTGTGCATGGTCCGATGAAGAACTCGAGAAGGAACTTCCGGGACAGGTCAAGGCTTACATCGCAAAGCATCATATCAAGCTGTACACCATCGACGGTGTCAAGATCGGTATCGAAGTCGGCATGGGCCCGACCCGTATCAACACCATCCTTCAGTCCGCATTCTTCAAGCTGGCTGCAATCATCCCGGAGGAGAGAGCAATCGAGCTCATGAAGGCTGCTGCAAAGGCAACCTACGGCCGCAAGGGTGAGGATGTCGTCAAGAAGAACTGGGCAGCTATCGATGAAGGCGCTAAGCAGGTTCATGAAGTACAGGTTCCGGCATCCTGGGCTGATGCAGAGGATGAAGGACTTGACTTCAAGAAGGCTACGGAAGGCCGCAAGGAAGTTGTCGACTTCGTCAACAGCATCCAGCTCGCTGTCTCTGCTCAGGAAGGCAACAAGCTTCCGGTTTCCGCATTCAAGGACTATGTCGATGGTACGACACCGTCCGGCGCAGCTGCTTACGAGAAGCGCGGTATCGCAGTCATGGTTCCGGTCTGGAATCCTGACAACTGCATCCAGTGCGGCCGCTGCTCTTATGTCTGCCCGCACGCTGTCATCCGCCCGTTCGCTCTGAACGCGGACGAAGCTGCAGCACTCCCGGAGAGCCAGAAGACTCTGCCTATGATGGGCATGAAGGATTACAAGTGGGCAATCACTGTTTCCGCTTACGACTGCACGGGCTGCGGTTCCTGTGCGAATGTCTGCCCGGGCAAGAAGGGCGCGAAGGCTCTGGAGATGAAGCCGTTCGACGAGAATACCGCCGAGCAGGAAGGCTTCGACTACTGCGTCAAGCTTGATCCGAAGCAGGACGTCATCGACAAGTTCAAGGAGAACACTGTCAAGGGATCTCAGTTCAAGCAGCCGCTGCTTGAGTTCTCAGGCGCCTGCGGCGGATGCGGTGAGACTCCGTACGCTAAGCTGGTTACCCAGCTGTTCGGCGACAGGATGTACATCGCTAACGCAACCGGATGCTCCTCTATCTGGGGCAACTCTTCACCGTCCACTCCTTACACGGTCAACAAGCAGGGACATGGCCCGGCATGGTCCAACTCTCTGTTTGAGGATGCTGCTGAGTTCGGATTTGGTATGTTCCTTGCAGCAGATGCAGCAAGAAAGAGCCTGAAGGATAAGGTTGAAGCTATGATGGCTGACGGCAAGGTTACTGCTGAAGGCCAGGCTTGGCTGGATACTTACCTTGACGGCAAGACCAACGGTCCGGCTACCGATGAGCTGGTCAAGGCTCTTGAGGCAGATGGCTCCGATGCAGCTAAGGATATCCTGAAGAATAAGGATTACCTCGCTAAGAAGTCCAACTGGATCTTCGGTGGTGATGGATGGTCCTATGATATCGGATTCGGCGGCGTTGATCATGTTCTTGCTTCCGGCAAGGATATCAATATCTGCGTCTTCGATACCGAGGTTTACTCCAACACAGGCGGACAGTCCTCCAAGGCTACCCCGACCGGTGCAGTCGCTCAGTTCGCTGCAGCTGGTAAGGAAACCAAGAAGAAGGATCTCGCTTCCATGATGATGAGCTACGGTTATGTATACGTCGCTCAGGTTGCTATGGGTGCTGACTTCAATCAGTGCGTAAAGGCATTCTCTGAGGCTGAGGCATATCACGGACCGTCTATCGTCCTTTGCTACGCACCGTGCATCAACCACGGTATCAAGAAGGGCATGGCTAAGGCTCAGACCGAGGAAGAGCTGGCTGTCAAGTCCGGATACTGGCATCTGTTCCGCTACAACCCGGATCTCAAGAAGGAAGGCAAGCCTGCATTCACTCTTGACTCCAAGGCTCCGACAGATGACTACAAGGAGTTCCTGAACGGCGAAGTTCGTTACAACTCCCTGAAGAGATCCAATCCGGAACGTGCTGCAAAGCTTTGGGATAAGTCCGAAGCTGAGGCTAAGGAGCGTTATGCTTACCTCAACAGACTCATCAAGCTGTACAGCCCTGAGGACGCTGAGTAATCAGCAATCTGAAAGGACTCAAATCAAATAAATCCCCGAAGAGGCTGTAATGCCTCCCGGGGTGGGAGAGAGGCCCGGGCGAAAGCCCGGGCCTATTTTCGCATCAGGGTTGTAGTATTATCCTATCTGCGTTAAACTCTAACAAACATACAAATCCGATTTAAGCCTCATACGAAAATGACAGCGGGACCCATTATGGAAGGATTGCGGGACCGATTATGGAAAACAACATGACAGCTGACAGAAAATCGAACATCACACTGATCGGAATGCCCGGTGTCGGCAAGAGCACCATGGGCGTCATCCTTGCAAAGGAGCTTGGCTATTCTTTCATTGACTCGGACCTGCTCATCCAGAACCGGGAACACAAGCTTCTCAGCCAGATTCTGGACCTCCATGGGACGGATGGCTTTCTGAAGATCGAGGAGGAGGTCAATGCCTCCATCGAAGTGGAGCGGTCCGTCATCGCGACCGGCGGCAGTGTCGTCTATGGCAAGAAGGCGATGGACCACCTGAAGGAGATCAGTACGGTGATCTATCTGAAACTGCCTTACGACCTGCTGAAGAGGCGCCTGGGAAACCTTCACAACCGGGGCGTTGTCCTGAAGGAAGGGCAGACGCTGCAGGATCTCTATGAGGAGAGATCCGCGCTCTATGAGAAGTATGCAGACCTTGTTGTGGATGAGACAGGACTCGACATCGAGGGAACGCTGCATTGGGTAAAGCAGCTGTATCAGGCACTCAGGGAATGAATCACAGAGCGCCTGGCCGCAGATTGCCGGACCGCTGCGGCAGACCGGAAAGATAGGATAACGCAAGAACCAGAGGAGGAGATTATGGAAAAACTGACGCTTGAGGAAGCAAAGAAAATCAACGCAACGATGGTAACAGAAGACCATCTTCTACTGCATGCCGCAAATGTCTCAGCTGCCATGGGTGCCATGGCCGAACATTTCGGTGCGGACAAAGAAGAGTGGGAAGCCGTGGGCTGGCTTCACGACTACGATTACGAGAAGTACCCGGAGGAGCACCTCGCGCATACCGAAGCCCCCCTGAGAGAACTCGGAGTCCCGGAAGCCGACATACGCGCAATCATGGCACACGGCTATACCATTTGCACGGACGTGGAACCGGTGACCGATATGGAAAAGAGCCTCTTCACCGTCGATGAGCTGACCGGAATCGTCCAGGCGGCGGCAAGGATGCGCCCGCACGGGATCACTGATATGGAACTCAAGAGCTTCATGAAGAAGTGGAAGGACAAGAGGTTTGCAGCGAAATGCAACAGGCCGCTGATCCTCAAAGGCTGCGAGATGCTGGGCATGGACATCAGGGAAGTAGCCGGCATCGTCATCGAGGGGATGAAGGCACACGCGGAAGAGCTGCAGCTGGCGGGAGACGCAGAATAAGCCAGTTCCTTTGGCGGCCCGTTTCGACCTCAATCCGCCATCTGAGATGAAAGTCGATGTCAGGACGACGCAGGGAAAAGAAGCAAAGTATACATTGTTATCGCTGCCATTATATATGGCGGAATACATATTGGGGGCGGAAGGAATATGACTATGCTGCAAAGTTGTGCTTGCATTTTGTGCGCTCCGCGAATATAATGAACTTTGCTGTTCGCGGAAGTGTCGGAATTGGCAGACGAGCAAGACTAAGGATCTTGTGGTATTCGTACCGTGTGAGTTCAAGTCTCATCTTCCGCAGCATTCGGGCCGCTCCTGAGGGAGCGGCTTTTTTTAATGCAAAAGAAGGCAAAAAGCTGCCTGCGGAGGGCTTTCTGTATGCTGAGAAAGTGTTTTGGAAACTATCGGTTTACATTTGGTTTCGTGTTTATGCGCCAAATTGTATGATTTCTAGTATAATGTTATTTATACAACTTGCACAATCATGTTCAGAAACTGTTTAATCTTTCCCTATTCCAAACATTTGATAAGAGCGGAGAAGCGGCGATAGTGTCAATAGTTTTGTGTAAACTACGGAACAGATTTCTTGTTCAGTGTATTCCTTCGACCTCTGGCTGCTGTGTATCTCAGCCTGGCTTAACT